>Ga0210378_10000009_pt1 | contig 132541 bp, 121 predicted proteins | sample PLM1_60_b1redo_FD_155465 | JGI IMG/M metagenome (GOLD analysis project Ga0210378, IMG submission 155465) | Groundwater sediment microbial communities from an aquifer in East River, Colorado, USA - PLM1_60_b1 redo | ecosystem: Environmental > Terrestrial > Soil > Riparian zone | place: USA... | reverse complement strand
GCGTTGGCGAACGACTCGTTGCCGGCCACGACGTTGCGGGTGGAGCTGCCCGAGAGCTGGATGCCGGCCTCGCTGTTGTGGTCGGTGACGTTGGCCGACACGGTGGCGTCGTTGGTGCCGGACAGCTTGATGCCCTGGGCGATCTCGCCCGACGCCGGGGTGCCGGCGGAGGTCACCCGGTTGCCGGTCAGGGTGATGTTGCTCGACCCGCTGACCAGGATGCCTTCCTTGACCGTGTCGGAGATGGTGAACCCGCGCACGGTGATCCAGCTCAGGGAGGCGATCTGGAAGCCGTAGGTGCCGCCCCGCACGGTCGCCCCGGGGTCGCCCTGGTAGACGACCGGGCTGCCCGGCTGGCCCGCCGCGGAGGGCTTGACCAGCTCGTTGTAGATGCCGGCCGCGACCCGCACGGTGTCGCCCGCCCCGGCGACGGGCACCGCGCTGCTGATCTTGCAGTACGGCGCGGCCTCGGTGCCCGACCCCGGGCAGGCGGCCGACGCGTCCACGTACACGGTGGTGCCGGCCGCCGCGGCCGGCACCACCAACGGGCCGGCGGCCATCAGGGCCAGGCCGGCCACGGTCGCGGCGGCCAGCCGGGCAGGCCAGCGGTGGTGGCGGCGGCGCTCCTCCTGGATGCCGGGCAGGCGGCCGGATCCGGCGTGCATGCGCATTGCGTTCCCCCCCTCCGACCGGGCCGCTCGGCCCGGTCGGTCGGTCCTCAGCCTAGGACACGGTGTTCCGTCCTGCCTCGGACACGGTGTTCCGTCCTGCCTCGGACACGGTGTTCCGTCCTGCCTCGGACACGGTGTTCCGTCCTGGACGCGGCGGCACGCCGATTGCCCGGATGCAAACGCATCCGGGCGCGGAGCCTTCCGGTGCCGTCTGAATCACACCTGACATTACGCGATTCCTGTCGCTACGGTCGGTACGGTAGTTCCTCGGAATCCGGTCGTCCACCTGTAAATGCCGTAGACGAACTCCGGCATTGGCTGGACGAGATTCGCACGGTACTTCCGCATAATCGCCACCTTGTTATGGTACGCGTCAAGGGACCTCTCAGGGAACAACTTTCGGGAACAACTTTCAGGGACCACTCAGGCAACCACGTTAGGTGGAGGCGTATGGCCGGTCGAAAGGGAAGACGCGGCGGGATCGGGGTCGTCGTGACGGCATTGTTGCTCGGGTTGCTCTGGGCGGTGGGCCCGGTCCGCGCGGCAACGACCTACCAGGTCGACCCGGGAGCGGGCTGCAGTCCCACCGGTGCCGGTGGCGCGCCGTTCTGCACGGTCGGCCAGGCGGCCGCGGCCGCCAGGGCGGGCGACACGGTCGTGGTCGCCGCCGGCACCTACCGGGAGGTCGTGGAGCTGCCGGCCAGCGGCGCCCCAGGGGCGCCGATCACGTTCAGGACCACGGCCGGGGCCCGCATCCTCGGCTCGGCCGACCTCTCGGCCGCCGCCTGGGCGCTGGTGGCCGGGACGACCTCGACGTACTGGGTCGCCTACCCGGTCGCGCCCCGCAAGGTCACGGTGGACGGCACGCCGCTGCGCGCGGCCGCGAGCGCCACCCTGGCCGCGGGCGAGTTCTTCTACGACGCCACGGTGGGGTCGCCCACGGCCAAGCGGTTGTTGGTGCGGACCGCCGACGACAGCGCGCCCACCGCCCACCACGTCGAGGCCGGCCGCTTCGGCTACGCCTTCCGCGGCGTGGGCCGCTCCCACGTGGTGGTCGACGGCTTCACCATGGAGGACCAGAACAACAGCGCGGTCCTGTTCACCGGCGGCGGCTCCAACCTGGCCGTGCGCAACGTGACCGCGAAGGGCTCGGGCGTGCAGGGCCTGTTCCTGGACGGGGTCACCGCCTCGTCGGTCACCGCCTCGGAGGTGAGCGGCTCGGGCAACCAGGGCGTGCTGCTGCGCGGCGGCACGGGGCTCAACGTGGACCGGGTCAAGTCCCACCACAACCGGTTCCACGGCATCGGGATCCAGGGCAGCACCTCCTCGACCATCCAGCGCTGCATCGCCTGGGCCAACGAGAGGCCCGCAGTGAGCTCGGCGACCGGCATCAGCGTCGACGGCGACCTGCGGCCGGTCGTGGGCAGCACCGCCTCGGGCAACGTCGTCCGCCAGAACATCGCCCACAGCAACCAGGACACCGGCATCGCGCTGCACGCCGGCTCGACCGCGTCGCTCGTCGCCGACAACCTGAGCTACGGCAACGGCGACCACGGCTTCGACGCGCTCAAGAGCACCAACAACCGCCTGCTCGGCAACACCGCGGCACGCAACTTCAAGGACGGCTTCAGCGTCGAGGGCGCCTCGACCGGTACCGAGCTGGCCGGCAACATCGGGGTCGACAACGGGGTCACGGTCGCGCCCACGGAGTTCGACCTGTTCGTCGACCCGAGCTCGACCGCCGGGTTCAAGTCCGACTCCAACCTGTTCTGGAACTCCGCCGCCGGCGTCGCCCCGGTCAAGTACAACGGCACCGTCCACGCCACCCTGGCCGCCTACAAGACGGCGAGCGGCAAGGACGCCCACTCGCTGTCGGCCGACCCGCGCTTCGTCAGCCCGGGCGCCGGCGACTACCAGCTTGCGGCCGGCTCGCCGGCGGTCGACTCGGGCACCAGCGCGCCCGCCGGCTACCCGGCCGTCGACCTCAACGGCGCGCCGCGGCGCGACAACGCGCTCACGGCCAACACCGGCCAGGGGCCCCTCCCCTTCTACGACATGGGCGCCTACGAGCGGCAGGCCGACGCGGTCGTCAGGGCGCCGAGCAGGCTGACGATGACCATGCCGCGCAACCCGGTCACCGCCGGCCAGCCCCTGGTGGTCAACGCGACCCTGGCCAACGCCACCACCGGGGCCCCGGCGGCCGGGCGGACCGTGGAGCTGTGGGGGCACTCGTACGGCAAGCCGGACTACCGGCTGCGCTACGCCACCACCGACGCGGCCGGCCGGGTGAGCTTCACCCTGCTCCCGCAGGTCAACTTCCGGCTCTTCGCCCGCCACCCGGGCAGCGCCACGCTGCTGCCCGGCAACAGCCCGAGCGCGGTCGGGTTCGTGCGCGCGGCGGTCAGCGCGCGGCTGTCCACGAGCCGGATGCCGGTCGGCCAGACGGCCGTGCTGAGCGGCGGGGTCCGCCCGAACCACGCCGGCCAGCTCGTCTACCTCCAGCGCTACCTCGGCGGGACCTGGAGGACGGTGGCCGCGACCAGGTTGTCCGCCACCAGTGCCTACGCGTTCCGCATCAGGCCGGGCGTACGCACCACCCTGGTACTGCGCGTATACAAACCGGCCGACACGGCCAACGCGAGCGGTCTGAGCGGGGTGCTGCGGCTCACCACCGTCTGATCCCGCCGCCCGCGCTGGCAGGCCCCGGCCAACCTGGCCGGGGCCTGCCGCGTGCCTGGCCGGGCGCTGTGACCTCGCCTGTCGCCCAGCGCGGGGCGGCCCGCGAGCGACCGGATGGCCGGCGGGCGGGGGGTCGGGAGGCGCCGCCGCCCGCTCGTGCGCGGTCACTCGGTTGCTGTAGTCGATATCCCCCCCCCGCCCGATCCCCTTACGTGCTGGTTCGGCCACGCTAGGCGCTGTCGTTGATGAACGGCACGTGAAGCAGCAGCGAACAACCGTGCTTGGGGGGCTGAATGGAGCGACACCGCAACGCAGCGCGGAACGGTACAGCCGCGCCCGACCGAGGGGAGGTGGCCAGATGACGGCGCTGCCCGACCTCTCCGTCGAGACCGACCGGGTCCCGTTCGCCAGGACCGAGATCGGGCCCGACGCGGTGGCTGCCGCGGCCCGCGTGCTCGCCTCCGGCTGGGTCACCGCGGGACCCGAGGTGGTCGACTTCGAGCGCGAGGTCGCCGCCTCCCTCGGCCTGCGCGCCGACCAGGCCCTGGCCGTGTCCTCGTGCACGGCAGCCATCGAGCTGGCCCTGCGCGGGCTCGCCCTGCCGCCCGGGGCCAAGGTGCTCACCCCGACCATCACCTTCTGCGGGGCGGTCCACGCGATCGTCAACGCGGGCCTCGAGCCCGTCCTGGTCGACTGCGACCCGGAGACGCTCGCGCCCGACGCGGCCACCACGGCCAAGGCCGCCTCGCGCGCCGGCGGCGCCGACGCCATGGTCGTCCTGCACTTCGCTGGCTACCCGTCCCCGGTGGAGGAGCTCGCCGCCGCGGCCGGGCTGCCGCTGTCCCGGGTCGTGGAGGACGCCGCGCACGCCATCGGCACCTGGGTGGGGGAGCGGCCGGTCGGCACGATCTCGGCCGCGACCTGCTTCAGCTTCTACGCCACCAAGAACCTGCCCATCGGCGAGGGCGGCATGGTCACCACCACCGACCCCGACCTGGCCGACTTCGTCAAGCGGGCCCGCCTGCACGGCATGAGCCGCGACGCCTGGAAGCGCTACCTGCCGGGCAACGGCTGGCGCTACGCGGTCGAGACCGAGGGCCTCAAGGCCAACATGACCGACGTGCAGGCCGCCGTCGGGCGGGCCCAGCTGCGCCGCTTCGACGGCTGGCAGGCGCGCCGGGAGGAGCTGGCCCGCCGCTACGAGGCGAACCTGGCCGGCATCGGCGGCATCCGCCCGGCGGCAAGGCCGGAGGCCGGGCGGCACGCCTGGCACCTGTACGTCATCCAGGTCGAGCCCGAGTTCGGCATGGCCCGCGACGCGTTCATCGAGCGGCTGGCCGAGCGGGGCGTCGACTGCTCGGTCCACTTCATCCCGCTGCACCACCAGCCGTACTTCCGCACGCTGCTCGGCGACCAGGCCGGCCGCTTCCCGGCCGCCGACGCCGCCTTCGAGCGGATCGTGTCCCTGCCCCTCTACCCCAGCCTGCGCGACGACCAAGTCGACCGGGTGTGCGAGGCGATCGCCGACCTCCGCCTCGCCACCCCCACCGCAGCAGCGAGGACGGCCCTGTGACCCACGCGATCAACGAGCCCGTCTACGACGTCACCCCACGGCCCGCCGACGGCCTGCGCTGCCTCGTCGTCGGCGCCGGCGAGGCCGGGCAGACCATCGCCCGCGACCTCGGCCGCACCCCCTCGTTCGGCCTGGTGCCGGTCGGGTTCCTCGACGACGACCCGGCCAAGCGCGACGCCACCTTCTCGGGGCTGCCCGTGGTGGGCGGCACCGACGAGTTCGTCCACGCCGCCGAGGAGCTGACCGTCGACGTGGTCGTGGTGGCTATCCCGTCGCTGCCGGCGCGCGAGGTCCGGCGCCTGGGCGCCGAGGCCGCGGCCGTGGGCGCGAGCGTGCGCTACCTGCCGTCGTTCGTGGCCGCGATCGAGCGTGACGCCCGCATCTCGGACCTGCGCCGCCTGCGGGTGGACCGGCTGCTCGGCCGGGACGAGATGCGGGTGGTGCGGACCGCGTCCCGCGCGGTCGTGGCCGGCAAGCGGGTGCTGGTCACCGGCGCGGGCGGCTCCATCGGCAGCGAGCTGTGCCGCCAGATCCGCGCCTTCGGCCCGGCCGCCCTGTACCTGCTCGACCACGACGAGTCCAACCTGCACCGGCTGCAGCTGCAGATCTCCGGCGAGGCGCTGCTCGACTCCGACGAGCTGATCATCGCCGACATCCGCGACCGCAACCGGATCTTCCAGCTCTTCCGCGACCTGCGCCCCCAGGTGGTGTTCCACGCCGCCGCCCACAAGCACCTGCCCCTGCTCGAGCGCCACCCCTGCGAGGGCGTGAAGTCCAACGTGCTCGGCACCATGCACCTGGCCGAGGCGGCCGTCGCGACCGGGGTGGAGCGCTTCATCCTGATCTCCACCGACAAGGCGGCCGACCCGACCTCGGTGCTCGGCGCCACCAAGCGCCTGGCCGAGCTGGTGGTCGGCTCCCAGGCCGGCGGGCCCACCCGGTTCGCCTCGGTGCGCTTCGGCAACGTGCTCGGCAGTCGCGGCTCGTTCCTCACCGTGCTCGCCGAGCAGGTCGAGAACGGCGAGCCGGTCACGGTCACCCACCCCGACGTCACCCGCTTCTTCATGACCGTGGAGGAGGCCGTCGGCCTGGTCGTCGAGGCGGGCGGCATGGCCGAGTCGGGGGAGATCTTCGTGCTCGACATGGGCGAGCCGGTCCGCATCGTCGACCTGGTGCGCAACTACACGGCCCAGCTCAACCTCGACGAGTCCGACGTCGCCATCCGCTACACCGGGCTGCGGCCCGGGGAGAAGCTCAACGAGGCGCTGTTCAGCGAGCACGAGCAGCGCACCCCGACCGCCCACCCCAAGGTGTGGGCCACCTCGACCGACCAGCGCACCAGCGACGAGTTCTGGCGCCTGCTCGAGGAGCTGCTCGAGGTCACCGCCACCAACCAGCCCGACCAGGTCCGGCTCTACCTGTCCAAGCTGATCCCCGAGTTCGTCCCGTCCCAGGGCGACGACCTGGTCGACGCGCTGGCCGCCCCGTACCCGGACGGCTTCTGATGGCGGTCACGCTCCTGACGGCCAACGAGCGCCTGACCGTGGTCCGGGCGCCGCGCTGGCTCCACCCGGTCATCGCCGAGGGCGCCGACGGCGCGCCAGCCGACCACGCGCCAGCCGCCGACCCGTCTGAAGCACGCCAGGCTCCCGAAGCACGCCAGGCTCCGCCCACCGGCCCGGGCGGGGACGGCGTGGCAGCCGGGTACGCCGGGTCCGGCACGGCGGGGCCCGAGGGCCCCGCCGGGGTGCTCACGGTCGCCGTCGAGGAGCGCCGGGGGCCGTTCGACACCCGGGGCTGGGCGCCGCTCACCCGGGGCGCCTTCACCCGTGACGGGGAGCTGCTCGCCACCGACATCTGTGGATCCGGCTTCGACCTGCACCTTCGGGCGAGCCCGGAGGAGGCGGCGTTCACCCTGCGCTGGCGGCCGTCGCCCCGAGCGCTCCTGCTCCACCGGGCCCTGCGCTCGCGCTTCCACCTGCTCGCCCGCGCGGTGCTGCTGCAGTACCCCGCGATGTGGTGGGCGGGCGTGCACGGGCAGGCGCCGCTGCACGCGCCTGCCTGCACCGCCGGCCCGGCAACGCCGCTCCTGGCCGGGCCGGGCGGGGTGGGCAAGACCACCCTGCTCGGCCGCGAGCTGGCCGCCGGCGGGGTGGCCACCTCCGACAACCTCTCGGTGTCGGACGGGGTCACGGTCTGGGGACTGGTGGAGCCCATGCGCGCCGACGGCCTGGGCGGCCGGCGCATGCCCCATGGCCGGGGCGAGGGGCGCATGCCCAACCGGGTCCCCGGGCTGCGGCCGGACCGCGTCGTGGTCCTGCGCCGCGGCCAGGGCGACGCCCCGGCCGTGCGCCCCTGCACCCCGGAGGCGGCCGCCCGCGCGCTCGTCGCCGGCACCTACATCGCCGGCGAGCTGCGCCGCTACTGGTCGTACGCGGCCCTGCTGGCCGCGGCGACCGGGCTCGGCCCGGCCCACCCGCCGGTCGGGCGGGTGGCGGCCGGCCTGGCCGGCCGCCTGCCCTGCGTCGAGGTCGTCCTGGCACGCACGCCGGGCGCGAGCCTGGCCGAGCTGCTGGACACCGCGCCCGCGCGCACCTGACCGCCGCGTCGCGCCCCGATCCAACCCGCGAACGTCCACGACAAGGAGAGCAGTCAGTTGAGCGCCTGGCCCATCCCGACGGAGCCCGTGGCCGCCGCGGCCGCGCTGCCTCCGCAGCCCGCGCCGGCCAAGGTGAAGGTCCTGCACGTCATCACCCGGTTCTGGGCCGGGGCGGGCGGCAACACCCTGCTGTCGGCCACCGGCATGGACCCCGACCGCTACGAGGTCTGGGTGGCCGGCTGCCCCGGCGGCCCGCTCTGGGCCCGGGCCGAGGCGGCCGGCGTGCGCACCGTGCAGGTGCGCCGCTTCTCCGAGGCCCTCTCCCCGGTCGCCGACCTCTACGTCCTGGCCCAGCTCGTGCGGCTGATCCGGGCCGAGCGCTTCACCGTGGTCCACACCCACTCGGCCAAGGGCGGGTTCCTCGGGCGGATCGCGGCCTGGCTCTGCCGGGTCCCGGTGGTCGTCCACACCTTCCACGGCTTCAGCTTCCACGACTTCATGAGCCCGCTGCGGCGGCGCGCCTACCTCGCCCTCGAGCGCATGGTGCGGCCCATGACCGACGGGTTCCTGGCCGTGTCGCCCAGGGTCGCCCGCGAGGCGGTGGAGACGCGGCTGGCCGGTCCGGCCCGGGTCGGCGTGGCGCCGTCAGCGGTGGAGCTCGACCAGATCCCGTCCCGTCCCGACCCGGGCGTGCGGGCCGAGCTCGGCATCCCGGCGTCCGCGCCGGTCGTCGGCACGGTCGGCCGCATCGACCACCAGAAGTCGCCCCTGGACTTCGTGCGCATGGCCGCCGCGGTGGCCCGCCGGCACCCGGACGCCCGCTTCGTCATGGTGGGCGCGGGACCGCTCGAGGACGAGGTGCGGGCCGAGGCGGCCCGGCTCGGGGTGGAGGTGCTGCTCACCGGCTACCGGTCCGACGCCCCCCGCATCGGCGCGAGCTTCGACGTGTTCGTGATCTCCTCGCTGTACGAGGGGCTGGGCCGGGCGCTCACCGAGGCGCTCGCCTCGGGCCGGCCGGTGGTCGCCACCGCCGTGAACGGCGTCCCCGACCTGGTCGTGCCGGGCGCCACCGGCCTGCTGGCGCCGCCGCGCGACCCGGACGCGCTGGCCGAGAGCGTGGCCTGGCTGCTCGACCACCCCGAGGAGGGGCGCCGCATGGGCGCGCGGGGCCGGGCCGGCGTGCTCGCGGTGTTCGCGCCCGAGCGGATGTGCAACCTGATCGACCAGGCGTACTGCCGCCTGCTCGGCCTGCCCGCCCCGGCGCCCACCATCGACCTCACCCGGGCCGGCGCGCCCGCCTCGACGGCGGACCTGGACCTCACCGACCCCGAGCCGGCGGTCGAGCTGTCGGCATGATCGACGCGATCAAGGAGTTCCTTGCCGAGCGTTGGGGGACGCTCCGGCCGGGACGGCCGCCCCTGGCCGGCGCGCTGGTGGCCGGGATCGACCGGAGCCCGTCGGCCAAGGTGACGGTGATCTTCTTCGACACCGCGGGCGCGCCCGCGGCCGTGGCCAAGGTGGCCAGGGCCGAGCCGGCCGAGCACTGCCTGCGGGCCGAGTACGGCGCCCTGCGGGCGCTCCGGCCCCCGGGCGCGGTCGGCGGCGCGCTCGGCCGGCTCCCCGAGCCGCTCGCCCTCGAGCGGGTGCGCGGCCGGCTCGTGCTCGTGCAGGCGCCCATGGCCGGCGTGCCCATGAGCGCCGGCTACTACACCCCCGGGCACACCGCCGACCCGGCCCGGGTCGAGGCCGACTTCGCGGCCGCCGGGAGCTGGCTGTCGGGGTTCCAGGAGGCGACCCGCGTGGACGGGGCCGTGCTCGACGCCGAGGGCGTGGCCCGCCACGTGGACGGCGTGGTCGACCGCTACCGGGCCGAGATCGGCTGGAGCCCGTCCGAGGCGTCGCTGTTCGAGTCGGTCGCCGGCCGGGCCGTCGAGCTCGCCCGGGCAACGCCGCTGCCGGTCACCGGCGTGCACGGCGACTTCTGGATGGGCAACCTGCTGGTGGACGGGGAAGAGGTGCGCGGCGTGATCGACTGGGAGCGGGGGCAGGCAGCCGGGCTGCCCTTCGGGGACGTCTACAAGTTCCCCACCTCCTACGGCTTCTATCTCGACCGGGCCTACCCGGGCGGCGGCCGGGTGCCCGGCCACCCGGACCGGCAGGACCACGAGCGGCGCTGGCGGCGCTACGGGGACTGGGCCAACCTGCCCGGGTTCGGCTATACCTGGTTCGGCCGGGGCTGGTTCCCCGAGCTGGTCCGCAGGCACGTCGACCAGGCGCTCGAGCGGCTCGGCGTGCCGCCCGCCGCCAACGCCGTGTTCTTCCCGCTGTTCCTGGCCGACCAGGCCACCGCCCTCGACGACCCGGCGTTCCGGGCCGGCTACCGGTCCCTGCTCCTCGCGTTCCTGACTGAGAGGTCCTCGACATGGCTCTGGCAGGCATCAGCAGCCTGAGGCGGGCCGTCCCCGCCTTGCCGGTCGTCGCCGCGCTGCCGGTCGTCGCCGCGCTGCTGCTCGGCGCCTGCACGTCGGGTGGGAACGGCACCGACGCGTCCCCGACCACGGCCAGGCCGATCGCCAGGCCGACCAAGTACCAGGCCGCGGTCGACGCCGCGGCAGCCCGCAACCTACAGGTCTGGCTCGAAGCCGACCTGGCCGAGCGCTGGCTCGCGGGCCGGGCCCGCTTCGACGAGGGCGTCGCCCGCCTGGCCGACCTGGCCGCCCGGCCCGGGGTGGCCGGCATCAAGATCGCCGACGAGCTCGCCTACGACGACGGGTTCGGCAACGACCCGACCCGGGTCCGCGCCTTCCTGGCCGACTCGGCAGCCGCGCTCGGCAAGGCCGCGCCAGGCAAGAAGCTGCTGGCCGACATCCTGGTGCCCGAGCTCGGCTGCGCGCCGGGAGCGACCGGGGTCAAGGCCAAGGTCGCCGGCGCGGTCTGCCGGGCCAAGGCCAGGGGCAGGTACCCCGCCCTCACCGTCGAGCAGGTCGACGGCTACCTCGCCTCGGGCCACCTCGACGTGGTCAACCTGTCCACCGGCCTGCTGAGGCCGTCGACCTACAAGGACTGGGGCATCGACCGTGACACCGCCCAGCGCCTCGCCTGGGCCGAGGCCAGGCGCCGGGGCTGGCCGTCCAAGGTGCGGCTGCAGTACCGCAAGGCGCTGGCGTTCCCCGGCCGCTACCCGGGCGGGCCGGCCACGGCAGAGAGCGACCTGCGCACCTTCGTCGACCTGCCGAGAAGCGAGGGCGCCCCGGCGGTCGACATCTGGACCTGGCGGCAGAAGTACAAGGGCGAGATCGTGCGCCTGATGGACCCGGGCAACCAGGACAACTCCCTGTGGCAGGGCCTGCGCAAGCGCAAGGCCGGCGGGGCGGCGCTGTTCACCCACTTCACGCCCAGCTCGACCGAGCAGGGCATGGACACCGACCTTGACGAGCTGGCCAAGGTGTTCGCCGGGGTCTACACCGCCGCCGGCATCGGCTGACCAGCGTCACGCGGGCGCCGTAGCCGAAGTCATTCGCTCGTCCGATCTGCGGGCCGTCGTCCTTACGTAGGGTGAACGAGAACCGATGATCAGGTGACGGGGCCGTGTCCGGCCCCGGTCCGGTCCCAGACGATCACCGGGGACCGGCCGACGGGCCGGTTCCCGCCGCTTCACGGAGGCAGTAGCTTGCAACCACGGGTTCTGACGGGCGAGACGGCCCCCGCCGACCAGGCCAGGTCGCCGCGCGTGTTCGAGAGCGAGTCGGCTCCGGCCGACCCCGCCGTCCTCGACCAGCTCGCCCAAGGCGTGGCAGGCGCCGACCTGGCCGCCCCGCCGGTGGTGCTCCCCGACTTCCACCACAAGCACGACATGGAGATGCCCTCGAGCATCGCCGTGGCCACCGAGGGCACGATCAGGTCGACCCTCACCAGCGCCTCGGTCAACTGCGGGATGGCGCTGATCGCGCTGGACATGGACCGTCCCGGCCGGGCCGCCGTCGAGGACTTCTACCGCGGCGTGCGCGAGCGCTACCCGTACCCGACCACCAGGCGCCGCGACCTCACCCCGGCCGAGGTGCTACGTGCCGCCACCGACGGGGCCCGCTTCGCCGTCGACCGGTGGGGGATCGACCAGGCGAGCCTGCACCGCGTCGAGGAGGAGGGGCGCGTCGCCCTCGAGCCCTACGGCGGCGACGCGCGGGTCGCGCGGGAGCTGCCCTGGCTGTCGGTGCAGCTGTCGCGCCAGCGCTTCGGCACCATCGGCCCGAGCAACCACTTCGTGGAGCTGCAGCAGGTCGAGGAGGTGCTCGACCCGGCAGCGGCCGAGCTGCTCGGGGTCCGCGCCGACCAGCTCACCCTCCAGTACCACGGCGGCGGCGGCGTGCTCGCCGGCCAGGTCGGCCGCATGTTCGGCAAGCGGAAGAAGATCTCCCGCAAGGTCAAGGCCCAGATGCGGCTCCAGAAGCCGCTGTACCACCTGGCCACCGCCCGGTCGCTGGCCGAGCTCCGGCTCCGCCTGGCCCTGTACTTCTCCGACGGCTGCCCGCCGGTGGAGCGCGCCAGCGCCGAGGGCGATCGCCTGCTGCTGGCCAACGCGGCCGCCATGAACTACGGCTTCGCCTTCCGCATGGCCACCTACGCCAGCCTGTGCGCGCTGGCCGAGCGGTCGTTCGGCGCCCGCGGCCACCGGCTCGTGGTCGACTCGCCGCACAACTCCATCTACGAGGAAGAAGTCGAAGGCAGGCTCGCCGTGGTCCACCGGCACAACTCCTGCCGGGCCTGGCCGGCGGCCAGGATGGCCGGCAACCCGGTGTTCGGGCTGACCGGCCAGGCCGTCCTGCTCCCGGGCACCAACCGCACCTCCTCCTACCTGTGCGTGGCCGGCGACGGGGCCGAGGCGAGCCTGTACTCGGCCTGCCACGGCGCCGGCACCGTCATCGCCGACTTCGCCGCCCGGGGCATCTCCCAGCCCGACCCCGAGGGGCGCTCGACCCTCAGGTTCAACTACCGGGGGACCGCCCCCGCCGAGGTCGCCCACCTCGACGACAAGGGCGTCGACGAGGCGCTCGCGATCCTGGTCCGCCACGGCCTCGTCCGGCCGGTCGCCCGTATGCGGCCGTTCGCGGTGCTGAATTGACCCGGTACGCGCCAGCCCGCCCCAGGGCGTCCGGGTCCGGGCGCCCGGAGGGCCCCACCGGCCAGGCGCCCGGACGAGGGGGAGGCGGCGGCCGGACCCGGACGCCGGGCCGGGGCCTGGTCGCGCGCAACTCCGGCTGGCAGCTCGTCACCTTCGCGGCCAGGGCGGTGAGCGGGCTGGCCGCGGTGATCCTGGTCGCCAGGCACGGCGGCCCGACCCAGCTCGGCGTGTTCCAGTTCGCCCTCACCCTGTCGACGATGTTCAGCTTCGCGGTCGGCCTCGGCCTGTTCAACCTCCTCACCAGGGAGGTCGCCCGGGAGCCGGGCAGCTCCCGCTCGTGGGTCGAGGCCGGCGTGCTCGTCGCCCTGGTCGCCGGCGGCGTCGTCACCGCCCTGCTGGCCGCGGGCGTCCGGTTCGCCGGGCAGAGCCCGGACGTGGTCGAGGCGGTGACCCTCGCCGGGATCGCGCTGGCGTTCGACACGGCCGGGCGCATCACCTTCGCCGCGTTCGCGGGTTGGGAGCGGATGGGGCTCGAGAGCGCCGCCACCGTGGCGCAGGAGGTCGTCTTCCTGGCCGGCATCCCGCTCGCGCTGGACGCCGGGCTCGGCGTGCGTGGCGTGCTGCTCGCCTACGTGGGCAGCCGCGCGCTCGGCGCGCTGGCCGGCTGGACGATGGCCTGCCGCGAGCTGCGCGTGGTCATGGTTCCCCGCCCTCACCTTGCCTTCCTGCGGCCCACGCTGCGCCGCACGGTCCCGTTCGCCCTCGACGACGCCATGTCGCTCACCTACATCCGGGTCGACGCGGTGCTGCTCGGCTTCGTCAAGGGTCCCACCGCGGTCGGGCTGTACCAGGCGGCCACCAACCTGGTCCTGTACCTGAACGTGCTGGCCCGGGTGCTGAACACCGCCCTGTACCCGCGGATGAGCCGGGCCTGGCCCGACCCCCGCCAGCTCGGGCGCTACCGGGACGTGTCGCTGCGGCTGCTGGCCGTGGTCGGCGTGCCCATCATGGTCGGGTCGCTGCTGCTCGCCCCCGCGATCTTCCGGTTCGTGTACGGCAGCAGGTTCGACAAGGCGGTCCTCGCCTACCAGGTGCTCGTCCTGGTCATCCCGGTCCGCATGCTCGGCCACACCCTGGGCACCGCGCTCACCGCCGCGGACGGCCAGACCAGGCGGACGGTCGCGGTCGCCAGCGCGGCAGTGCTCAACCTGGGGCTGAACGCCTGGTTCATCCCCCGCTGGTCGTACCTGGGCGCCGCGCTCACCACCGCGATCACCGAGGCCGGGCTGTTCGCCACCTACGCGGTCATGCTCCGGCGGCTGGCCGGACCCTCGGCCCTGGCCTCCAGCCTCGCCGTGCCCGCGCTCGCGTCGCTGCCCATGGCCGGCCTGCTGCTGGCCCTCAGGGACGGCCCGGTGCTCCCCGTCGTCGCGACCGGCGCGCTCGCCTACGCCGCCGCCATCCTCGTCGTCGCGCTCGCCGCCGCCCCCCGGGAGGCCCGCTGGCGGCCCCGAGCGGCCCTGACCGCCCTGGTCGCCGGTTCGGCCCCGAGGTGACGCCCATGTCCAAGGCCTCGGTGCCGCCCGCAGCGGAGGTGGACGCGCGCCTGCTGAACTGGCGCCTGGTGGTGCCAAGCGAGCCGGACGGGCTGCTGCTGCTGGCCGCCGCCGGCGAGACCCTACCGGGCACGGTGCGCCCGGCCAGGGACGCCGCCGGGCTGGCCGCGGCCCTGGACGGCCGCAGCTACCCGGCCGTGGTCGTCGGCGACCTCGGCGCCTGGGCCCGGCTGGACGGCGCCGCCGGCGCTGCCGCCCTGCTCGGCCGGGCCGCCGCCGCGGTGGCGCCCGGCGGCTGGCTGTACGCGGGCTTCGCCAACCGCCTCTATCCGGCCGGCCTGCGCGACCGGGGCGCGCTGCGGGTCGGCGCCGCGTGGCGCGCGCTCGCCGCCGCGGGCCTGGAGCCGGCAGCCGCCTACCTGACCTTCCCCGACCAGCGCTGCCCCGCCTACCTGGTCGGCACGGCCGGCAGCGCCGAGCTGGACTACTTCCTGCGCACGCTGTTCTTCCCCCACGCCAACGCCAGCTCGGCCCTGAAGGCGCGGGTGAAGCAGCGCGCCCTCGCCCTCGGCCGCCTGGCCGCCCTTGCCACCCCGCCCCGCCTCCGGCCTCTGTTCGCCCCCGCCTACGGCCTGGTCGCCTGCCGCCCGCCCGCCCCTGGGAGCTGACGCCGTTCGCCTGGCCGGGTGGGAGGCTGGGTGTGCGGTTCCGGCCCGGCCTCCCCGCGACGAGGTCGGCGGGCAGGTCCGCGGGCAGGTCCGCCGCCCGCGCGCGCAAGCGTCTCGGTCACGATTCGCAGCCCACGCCGTCGCCGTCGCGGTCCAGGTCGAGCGGGTCGGGGGGCCGCACCCGGATCGGCCCCTCCACGTAGAGGCACTGCGAGACCACGGGTCGGCCCATCGGGTGGTTACCACCCCAGGCACCCGTGGAATCGAACAGCCGGCGACCGACGAATGGGGCAACCTGAACGCGGCGAGCGGTGTGTTCTACTGTGAGGCTCCTGGGTCGATCGGTCTCGGTCATGGGAGGGTGATGGCTTCCGAAAGGCGGTTCGAGGAGTTCTACGCTGCGAGCTACAGTCGGCTGGTCGGTCAGCTTGTACCGATCACGGGGAGTTTGGAGGACGCCGAAGACATCTGCCAGGAGGCATTTGCCCGGGCTGCTGTCCGGTGGAGCCGTCTGTGCAATTTCGATTCTCCCGAAGCTTGGGTACGCCGGGTCGCGCTGAACCTGGCTGCGAACACCCTTCGGCGAGGTCGTCGGCGTATCGCGGCACTTGTTCGGTTGCGTCCGCCCCTCGAGACGCCTGCGGCGAGCCCAGAGATGTTGGATTTCCTCAAAGCGTTGCAGAAGCTCTCTCTCGGGCAACGCCAAGCCCTCGTCCTGCACCATGTTGTCGGCTTGTCGGTCGATGAGATCGCACATCAGCTTGGTGTGCCGGCTGGCACCGTCAAGGCACGTTTGTCACGGGGGAGAGCGGCCCTCGCCAAGCGCCTTGGCCTCGATCTTGAAGGAGGTCGAATCGTCGGTGGATGAAATCGCGACGGGACTTCACCGCGTGGTACGAGAAGCCGCCGAGCGCTCCCGCGCCCCTGATCCTGACGTCATCCTCCGCCGGGGCCGGCGGGGGCGTCGACGTCGCGGCATTGGCGTGGGTCTGGCAGTGCTCACCCTGGCGACGCTGGTGGTCGTAGGTGGAGCGCAACTTCGGCCTCGTCCGTCGACGACGGCACCGCCCGCGGCAGCTCCGTCCACGGCGGCAGCTCCGTCCACGGCGGTGACGCCCTCGACCCTTGAGGGGTCAGGGGAGCAGCAGTGGAGTACGTCCGCTGCCGCCGCCTGGCTCAGAAAGGTGCTCTCCAAGGCAGGCTCGGGACCGCCGGGAAGCACTGGAAGCGCGCTGCTGGGACGGGTCAACAGGGTGGGCTTCTACGCTTGGACTACCGACGGATCGCTCACACCTCAAGCGTTGGCCAAGGAAGGGTACTCGGTGCGTACTCGGGTGAACGGCGTCGCCGTGTACAGCGACACTGTCCGCGTCGCGTGGGCCGTTCAGGGCCTCACGATATGGGCCGAGCCGACCACCTCAGGTGACTTGCTTGACCATATGGGCGTCGTTGAGCGGCTCGTCGACGCCACGAAGGATGTTCCCTACTAGACCCGCTCGACGCGTTGTCGGTGGCTGAGAAAGGCGTACCATCAGCCTCTCACAGCTCCATGGCTGAAGACACGATAGTCGCCATGCAGACGATGCCGGCAAATGCCGACGTCGAGGCCAGGTAACGAGATCGCAGCGTGAGCTGCTTGTCCCACCATTCTGCGTTCTTGCTTGCATACCAGACCAAAGGCATCATCGCCCGCCCTAGACCGAATCCTGCTCCGGCGGCAGCAGCGAACCATGGGTTTTGGCCGAGCAGGATCACCGCACTGAGCAGAAGACAGGGCAGCGCGGAGGGCAGGTAGGTACGAAGCCCGGTACCGAGCTCGAAGCCGAACTGCAGAGCCGCCCTTACCAATCCCCGCCGGAACAGCGCTTGCGGAATCTGTCGGCTCACCTGGGGCAGAGCGAGGTGTAGCCAGCCTATGTCTTGGAGAGCGGCGACGACGGTGAGCACGAAAAGGGCCATGCACCGTATCGTCAGTGGCAAGGGCTGAGACAGTCCTGACACCAGCCAGGCTCCCGCCGCGGTCGTGAGTCCCCCGGCAACCAGACCCACGGCAAACAGCGTCAGGATGAACCCTTGCCTGTTGGATGCCCGCCAGACCGGCGAAGCCAGCACGTACGCGCTGTTGCGACTTCAGACCGAGCCAGACAGCGAGTATCCGGCGAGCCCAGCGAATGTAGCCCAAGCGAGTACATCACTCGACACGACCTGAGCGACAACCAGGCATGTGGCCAGGAGGAGAGTGGGAGCTGCCGGGTCTGTCAGGCACCGCCGGGCCCTTTGGGGTCGACTCTGACCCAGGTCGCTCTCAGCAAGTTCCTTGTGCATGCGCAACCGTCACCTGACCCTGCAGTAGATGGTCCACTTGCAGATCGTCTTGACCCAGGATCCGTTGATCTTCTTATAGCCGTCGTGGCATCGGAACTTGACGGGCCAACATGCTCCGCACGCGCCGGCGTAGTACCAGTTCCAGCCGTCCCAGATGCCACCTGCGCACTGATTCGGCCGTAGCTTGTAGGTAACCCCGTCGTTCTTGTGATACCCGGGATACGTGCGGTGCGTTGACGGGTTACAGCAGTTCCAGCTTCCACAGATGGCGCTCGGGCCACATCCCGGCGAACAGTTGTGGTTTGCGGCGTAGCTCGGACACGACCCGACAATACTGTAGCCGTCTGCTCGGGCTTGCCGGACGGCTGGGAAGACACCAAGCGCGGCCAGACCGATCCCTGCACCGGTAGCGGTTGCAGCCTTGAGGAAGCTCCGACGCTGCCATCGTTGCCCATGGACCCGTTCGTCAGAGCGGCGAGCCGAGCCGTGAGGCCGTGGACCATGCAACGAGGCGATGTCCTCCAGCTTGACGCTCATGTGACCAGACCTCCTTGTCCGCCTCGCTCCACAAGGTCCTTGAGTATCTTGTCCGACCCGACGGGCGCCGCAGCGATCAGGAGACCTTCGGGGTTGACCTTCACCCCAAACGGCGTCAGCGGCACCTGATACCGCTCAAACGCCCTCGCCTGCCTGGTGAGTACGCGCACGTGATCTGTCCGGAAACCGCCGTCGTGGGCTGCGAACAGCGCTGCGAAGGCGATATCGCCAGTCTTTTCCTTGGCGAGGGTGTCGAGGTACGGCAGCACCTGCGCGCAGGAGTGGCATGATGCATCCACGAACAGCAGCACGTTGGTCCGCTGCCGGTCCCACGCAAGCCCATCGACGATCGGCGCCTGCGTTCCCGTCACCAGGTCGGCCTCCAACCTTTCCGGTTGGTGTCCGGAGCGGAGCGCATGAACCTGGCGTACCAGACCAGACACGGTAAGGCCGAGCAGGACGATGGCCACCCAGGCCAGGAGAAGCGCGGATCCGTAGAAGCTCATGGCATGCTCGTGGACCTGAGGCGGCGCTGAGGCGCCGCGTGGAAGGGGTCATGCATCGCCGTTGGAAGCATCCAGATCAGCTCGCCCAGGCCGGTGCTCATAAGAAGGATGGTGAAGAAGGCCAGGGTTGGAACCGGCCGCATGAGCTCACCGGTGAGCACCGCCCCAGCCAACGTCAGGCCGGCAAGGGAGAACGCACGGATCGGAACCCAGATGTTTGTCGGATGCTCGAGCGTCGAGCAGGCGCAGGGAGCAGCGGGACGCTGCAATAGGAGCCAAAGGCCATACGACCCGTAGAGCAGGTACAGGCCTGAGGTGGCGAGAAGAATCGGTCGGAGAAAGAAGGGTGAAGGTTCAAGGAGCAGGAGCGCCACTGCCGCCAGCCCGAGCGCGATCTCCGCTGCTGCGATGAGCCGTACGACGGCCGGCTCGAAGCCAACGGGCCATATGGCCTGCCGTTGTACGAGCTGCTGGTACTGGGCCAGGTGTCTGGCATGATCGTAGCCAGTGAACAGCAGCGTCCCGGCCCCGATGTACGCGGCGGTGGTCGCAAGAACCTCCATCACCCGGCTCGAGCTCGCCAGCGAAGCTTCAGCTCATCGAGGTGCGGCAACATCGTTGTCGGATCGAAGTCAGGATCAGGGACGATCGTCGCCTTCATCTCCGGGCTCACCAGGACGAAGTAGTCTTGGCGATTGTCCGCGGTGTCCCGGAACAGCTCTCCCCCCGCAGTCTTGGTTCCTCGCCAAGCAGGCAGACCGACACTTGTCCCAGCAGTTCGCCCGGTCACTTCGAGCAATCCCAGCCCTGGGATCTCCTTGAGGATGGACGCGCTGTCGCCAAACGGCGTTCGGCCCCTGTCCCTTGGCTGGACGGTGACGCCTGTCTCGTCTTCGACGAATCTGAATCGCTTGAGGATTCGGATCAGGTCGCTCGATCTCTGGTCGTACATGTGGGTATGAATCGAGAAGCGATCGCCTTCCCAAACCGCCGAGCGAAACTTGGCAGCCAGCTTCAGCCTTGGGTCATAGGTATCGACCTCACCGAGGCTGAGACGTCCTCCTTGAAACGAATAGGTTTCGTCGAATTGGGCGATGCCGTGGTCAGTCGCAACTGCCCTCGCGAGGCTGCGGGCGCCAGCGGTGAATTCCTGTAGACGCTCCTCCCCCATCCGCACGTTCACAACGGATGTGAACGGCCGATCAAGGGGAAGCAACGACTGAAACGTAACTTCAGCGCCGTCAAGCGCTCGATGCACTGCCGAAGCCATGAGACCCCACCAGAGAACGCGCCGACCTGTTGTGTGCTCTCGAGGAGCAACGCTGTGAGAGGGTCCAAATTTCGTGAACTATGTATTGAGGAGGAAGGAGCGTCACACAGGTGATGAGATATGTCAAGGTTACAGATTTCCGAAAAAAACCCTCACATGTACCGAGACTCATATCGCTTAAGACTGTCATTCAATACAGATCGCTAGTATGACTCATTCGGGTAGCTGAAAGCAGTGCAACGCTGTCCACAGTGAGTCAGGGCTCCCCTTGGAGAGACAAGGTCGCATTGAAGCCTGGGAGCGGCTTGAAGCCTGGGAGCGGCCCCGTCAAAGACCGCTCTTCAATGCGGTCCCGACGGGCGAACGCGGCGGCACTCGGGTCACCGGCCGTCGGCCGCTACCGCGAGGCGGCCTCCTTCTCGGCCTTGGCGTGCTCGACGACCCTGGTGGCGAGGTGGGCGGGCAGCTCCTCGTAGTGGGAGAAGCGGCGCGCGAACGACCCCTTGCCGCGGGTCATGGAGCGCAGGTCGATCGCGTAGCGCACCACCTCGGCCTCGGGCACGGTGGCGCGGACCAGCGTCCGCCCGGTGCCGACCGGGTCGGTGCCCACCACCCGGCCCCGCCGGGAGGACAGGTCGCCGAGGATGTCGCCCACGTACTCGTCTGGGATCAGCACCTCGAGCTCGAGCACCGGCTCGAGCAGGGAGATCTCGCTGTGCGCGGCCGCCTCCTTCAGCGCCAGCGCGCCCGCGATCTGGAAGGCCATGTCCGAGGAGTCGACCGAGTGGAACTTGCCGTCGTACAGGGTGACCCGGATGTCGACCACCTGGTAGCCGGCGGCCAGGCCGTCGTCCATGGCCTTGCGCACCCCCTTCTCGACCGAGGGGATGAACTGGTTGGGCACGGCGCCGCCGTAGATCTTGTCGACGTACTCGAAGCCGCTCCCGCGGGGCAGGGGCTCGACCTCGATGTTGCAGATGGCGTACTGGCCGTGGCCGCCGGACTGCTTGACGTGCCGCCCCAGGGCCTTGACAGGCGCCTTGAACGTCTCCTTGTAGGGGAGGCGCAGGGGGACCTGGGCGACCTCGACCCCGAACTTGCGCTTCAGGCGCTCGAGCACGATCTCGATGTGGTTCTCGCCCATGCCCCAAAGGACGGTCTGGTGGGTCTCGGCGTTGCGCTCGACCCGGAGGGTCAGGTCCTCGGCCTCGGCCCGGGTCAGGCCGGAGGAGAGCTTGTCCTCGTCGCCCCGGGACTTGGGCGCGATCGCGATGGGGAGCAGCGGGTCGGGCATGGAGGGCGGCGGCAGCACGAACGGGGCGTCCTTCTCGGTGAGGGTGTCGCCCGTCGACGTGTCGGCGAGCTTGGCCACCGCGCCGATGTCGCCGGCCACGACCTGGTCGACCGGCTCCTGGCCCTTGCCCCGGAGCGTCAGCAGGTGACCGACCCGCTCGTCCCTGCCCTTGGTCGCGTTGAGCACCGTCTGGTCGGGCCTGAACGTGCCGGAGATGACCCGGAACAGGTTCAACCGCCCGACGTAGGGGTCGGAGATCGTCTTGAACACGTACGCGGCCAGCGGGCCGGCCGGGTCGGCGGTGCGGGTGACGGTCTCCCCGCTGTCGGTCCCGGGGATCGTGCCCTCGTAGGCCTGGCGCTCGACGGGGGAGGGGAACGCCTCGGTCATGATCTCGAGCAGCTCCGCGGTGCCGATGCCCTTGGTGGCCGCCCCGGCCAGGACCGGGAAGAGCCGGCCGGCGGCCACCGCCTGCTCGAGGTCGGGGATCAGGTCGGCCGGGGCGATCGTGTCTCCGCCGAGGTAGCGGTCCATCAGCTCCTCGTCCTCGGCCTCCTGGATGACCGTCTCGATGAGCTGGGCGCGCAGGTCCTCGGCGGCGCTGGCCAGCCCCTCGGGAACGTCGCCCTCGGTGCGGCGCCCGTCGGCGCCGTGGGTGAACGCGCGCCCCGAGAGCAGGCCGACCAGCCCGGAGAAGTCGTGCTCCTCGCCGATCGGGAGGTAGAGGGGCGGGCATCCCTTGCCGAAGGCGGCCTGGATGGCGTCGAGGGTGCGCGAGTAGGAGGCGCGGTCGCGGTCGAGCTTGTTGACGAAGAAGGCCCGGGGCAGCCCGAGCTCCTCGGCCATGGTCCAGACCACCTCGGTCTGGGTCTCGACCCCGTCGACCGCGCTGACCACGAACAGGACGGCGTCGACGGCGGGCAGGGCGGCGCGCACCTCGCCGATGAAGTCGGCGTAGCCGGGCGCGTCGAGCAGGTTCACCTTGTAGCCGCCGTGCTCGACCGGGGCGAGCGCGAGCGACACCGAGATCTGCTTGCGGGTCTCCTCCGGCTCGAAGTCGGTGGTGGTGGAGCCGTCCTCGACCCGGCCGACCCGGTTGACCGCGCCCGTGGCGTGCAGCAGCGCCTCGACCAGAGAGGTCTTGCCGGCTCCACCGTGGCCCACGATCAGGACGTTGCGGACGTGGTCAGTGGCGTAGCTCTTCACGGTTCCGGCCCTCCCTCTCGGGCTGCATCCGAGGGCCGCTGGGGGCTCCCCTCGGACGGTCATGGGTCCGGGGGCCGGAGCTGCCTCGTTCCCCCGGACTCCCGTCCTCGACGATGCTCGACGTTCACGACCCGATGCACTCGATGTTCACGACCTGGCCAGCAGGTGTTCACCGCCGTTTCCTGCCGGGAGTGGCGATGCTACCACCGCGAACAGCCTCTTCAGCGGTGTGATCCAGACGAGATCGAGCCATGATTGAGCGCGGCCGGAGGGCGTGCTAGCCTCGCCGGGTCGTCCGGTCCTCTGCGCCGTCCCGCCCGGGGCGGCACTCCCGTTGACAGGATCTCCGTGCTCTCGTCGAACAAAGCCAGAAACAGCTTCCGCCACGTCACCGAGCCCGCCGGCCACGCCCTTGCGAGAGCCGGCGTCACCGCGAACAGCCTGACCGCCATCGGCCTGGCCGGCAGCCTCGGCGCCGGCGCCCTGATCGCGACGGGCCACGACCGCGTCGGCGGGGTGGTCAGCCTCCTCTCCGGCCTCCCCGACATGCTCGACGGCGCGGTGGCCAAGGCGTCCGGGCGGGCCTCCCGGCGCGGCGCCTTCCTCGACTCGGTGGTCGACCGGCTCTCCGACGCGGCCGTGCTCACCGGCATCGTGTGGCTGGCCACCGTGCGCCACATGCCCCGCGTCGCCGTGCTCGCCGCCCTGGTGATGGGCTTGTCGCTGATCGTGTCGTACGTGAAGGCGCGGGCCGAGTCGCTCGGGTACGAGTGCAACGCCGGCATCGCGGAGCGGCCCGAGCGGGTCATCGTGCTCGGCGTCGCCCTGCTCTTCGGCCACGTGCTGGCCGGCCTGTTCGTCCTCGCGGCAGGCACCCTCATCACGGTGGTGCAGCGCGTCCTGCGGGTCTGGCAGCAGCCCGAGCTCGGGCCGGATATCGGTCGGTGACCGACCGGGACCAGCGGGCGGGTCGCCGCTGGCTGACCGCCTGGGCCGTGTGCCGCTGGCTGCCCGAACCGGTCGCGTTCCTGCTCGGGTGGGTCGGCGGCCGGGCCTTCTACCAGGCCGACAAGCGCCGCCGCCAGGCCCTGCGGGCCAACCTCCGGCACGTGCTCGGGCCGGGCGTACCGGCGAAGAGACTGGAGCGGGTGGTCCGCCGCGGGTTCGCCAGCTACGGCCGCTACTGGATCGAGGCGTTCCGGCTCGAGGACCTGAGCCCGGCCGAGGTCGTCCGGCGCATGGACTTCGAGGGGCGAGAGCACTTGGACGCCGCCGTGGCCAGCGGCCGGGGCGTGGTGTTCGCCAGCCCGCACATCGGCAACTGGGACTTCGGGGCCGCCTGGCTGGCCGCCTCCGGGTACCAGACCACCGCTGTGGTCGAGCGGCTCCATCCTCCCGAGCTGTTCGAGCGGTTCGTCGCCTACCGCCAGGCTCTCGGCATCGAGCTGCTGCCGCTGGACGAGGGGCCCGAGACCCTGCGCGGGGTGCTCCGCACCCTGCGCGCCGGGCGGCTCGCCGCGCTGGTCTGCGACCGTGACCTGACCGGCGGGGGGCTGCCCGTGACGGTCTTCGGGTCCCCGGCCACGATGCCGGGCGGGCCGGCCTCGCTGGCCCTCAAGACGGGCGCCCTGCTCCTGCCCTGCTCGGTCTACCAGGGCAGGCGGCGCGGGCGCTGGCTGGCCGTGTGCCGGCCGCCGATCGAGGCCCGCCCGTCGGGGGACGCGCGGGCCGACGCCCTCGCGCTCACCCAGCGCCTGGCCGGGGAGTTCGAGATCCTGATCGCCCGGGCCCCCGAGCAGTGGCACGTGCTGAGCCCGTACTGGCGCGTGCCCGGCCGGCGGGCGGCCCCCGGCCCGGGGGCCGAGAAGGCCGCCTCGTGAAGGCCGCCTCGTGAAGGCCGCCTCGTGAAGGCCGCCTCGTGAAGGCCGCCTCGTGAAGGTCGGCGTCGTCTGCCCGTACGACTGGACGGTCCCCGGCGGCGTCGGCGCCCACGTCCGCGACCTGGCCGCCGAGCTGCGCCGGCTCGGCCATGCCGTCGACGTGCTCGCCCCGGCCGAGGGGCTCGTGGCCGACGAGCACTTCGTCGGCCTGGGCGGGTCGATACCGGTGCCCTACAACGGCTCGGTCGCCCGCATCGCCTTCGGCCCCCGCACCGTCGCGAAGGTCCGCCGCGCCCTCGGCCAGGGCGGCTACGACCTGCTCCACGTGCACGAGCCGCTCTCCCCGAGCGTCGGGCTCCTGGCCGTGCTGCAGGCCACCGGCGGGCTGCGCGGCGGAGGGGCGACCCAGCTCCCCGTGGTGGGCACCTTCCACGCCAACCTGGACCGCTCGCTCGCCCTGCGGGCCGGCACGCCGCTGCTGCGCCGTGCCTACGAGCGCCTGGTCGCCCGCATCGCGGTCAGCCCGTCGGCCAGGGACACCTGGCAGCGGTACTTCGGCGGCGCCATGACGGTGGTGCCGAACGGGGTCTCGCCGGAGTTCTTCGGCCCGCACGAGCCCCTGCCCGGCTACCGGGGCGGCGACCCCACCGTGCTGTTCGTGGGCCGCCTCGAGCCTCGCAAGGGCCTGGCCTACCTGGTCCGGGCGTTCCTGCGGCTGAAGCCGGCCTTCCCGCGCCTGCGCCTGCTCGTGGTCGGCCGCGACGACAAGCGCCAGCAGGAGAAGATGATGGCGATGGTGCCGCCCCGGCTCCGGCCCGACCTGGTCTTCGTCGGGTCGGTGCCCCTGGAGGACCTGCCCAGCTACTACGCGTCGGCCGACCTGTTCTGCGCCCCGTCGCTGGGTGGGGAGTCGTTCGGCATCGTGCTCGTCGAGGCGATGGCCATGGGCCTGCCGGTGGTCTGCTCCGACATCGGCGGCTACCGCGACCTGCTCCGCGACAACCGCGAGGGCCTGCTCGTGCCCCCCCGCGACCCGGAGGCGCTGGCCGACGCGCTCGGGGCGCTGCTCGACAACCCGGCCCGGCGGGCCGCGCTCGCCGAGGCCGCCCGGGCCTCGGCCGCCCGCTACGCCTGGCCGGTCGTGGCCGCCGAGCTGGCCGCCATCTACGAAGACGTCCGAGGAACGCAGGGATAATAGGGATCCGCTCGACCAATGGCACCGGCGCTCTTGGGGGGCCGTGGGGGAGCTCGCTCCCCCCACATCGACAGAGGACCGCAGCCAGGTACACTCGCGGCGACGTGATCACAAGGAGGCAAGGAGGGCAAGGCACGTGGATCTGGCAACGGCCCTGTGGGGTGGGATCGCCGGGGCGATCGTGATGGTCACCGTGTACGCCGGGTTCCTCGGCCTGCGGCTGACCAGGCTGGACCTGCTCCGGTTCGAGGGAGGCCTGCTGGTGCAGGACCGCTCCCCGATAGTCTACGTCTACGGTGCCGCGGTGCAGGTGGCCCTCGGCGCGCTGCTCGCCCTGGGCTACCGCCTGGTGTTCCAGCAGATCGAATCGGTCACCTTCGTCGGCTGGGGCGCGCTGCTCGGCCTGGCCCAGGGCGTCCTGCTCCTGCTCCTGCTGCCGCTGCTCGGGCTGGTGAACCGCAACGTACGGGCCGAGTACGAGCCCCGGCCGGGCCTGGCCGGCCTCGGCTACGGACGCTTCACCCCTCTCGCCCTCCTCGTCGCCTCCGTGGTGTTCGGGGTCTGGGTCGGCATCTTCCTCATCCCTTGATGGCCGGCACGTACCTCCCGTCGACCGGGCTGGTCCTGGGCGAGCAGATCCGGCGCAACCGGCGCGCCTACCGCCAGATGGCCGCCGCCTTCACCGCCGCCCTGGGCCTGCTCGGCCTGGTCCTGGGGCTGCTCGCCGGCCAGCCCGGCCTCGGCCTTGGCCTCGGGCTCGCCCTCGCCGTGCTCCTGGTCGGGTTCGCGCCCGGGCTCGGCGAGCGCATCGCCCTCTCCCGGTCGCGCGCGGTGCCAGCCGACCCCGACCGCGACCCCCGCTACCACAACCTGGTGCAAGGGCTGTCCGAGACGGCCGGCCTGCCCGTGCCCCGGCTCTACGTGGTCGACGCCCAGGCCGCCAACGCCTTCGCGGTCGGGCGCAGCCCCGCCCGGGGCGCCCTCGTGGTCACCCGCGGGCTCCTGGCCGCGCTGAACCGGGTCGAGCTGGAAGGGGTGCTCGCCCACGAGCTCGCCCACGTCCACAGCGGCGCCACCCGGGTCGGCACGGTGGCGGTCGTGCTCGGCGGGGCGCCCGGCCTGCTGCGGGAGTCGCGCCGGCGCGGAGGCAGCCCCCTGCTGGGGGCCGCCGCCGTCGCGCTCGCCCCCCTCGCCCTGCTCATGCGGCTGGCCGCCCCGCCCCGGCGCGAGCTCGACGCCGACGAGACCGGCGCCTACCTCACCCGCTACCCGCCCGGCCTGATCAGCGCCCTGGGCAAGCTGGGCTCGGGGCCGGCCCGGCCCGGCACCCAGCCGGGCCTGGACCACCTGTGGATCGTGGCGCCCGAGCCAGCCGGCGACCGGTGGGTCCAGCGCATGTACCGGACCCACCCGCCGGTCGAGGAGCGCGTCGCGGCCCTCCGCGAGCTGTAGCCTCGTCCGGGTCCGCCGGTCCCGCCGGCGCGCCGGTCTGCCAGCCCCGCCGGCGCGCCGGTCCGCCGGTCCCGGCGGCGGCGCGTTGATGAGCCCGGCGCCCTTGGCGTAGCCTGGACCGACGGCCCCCCTGAGCAGAGGAAACAGCCTTGCCCGCCCGGCGGCGGGCACCGAAGGAGCGCCCCAGCATGGACTCGACGAACCACGTCACCGGGACCGCCCGGGTCAAGCGCGGCCTGGCCGAGATGCTGAAGGGCGGCGTCATCATGGACGTCGTCACCGCCGACCACGCGAGGATCGCAGAGGACGCCGGGGCCGTCGCCGTCATGGCGCTGGAACGGGTGCCGGCCGACATCCGTGCCCAGGGGGGCGTCGCCCGCATGAGCGACCCCGAGCTGATCGACCAGATCATGCGGGCGGTCACGGTCCCGGTGATGGCCAAGGCCCGCATCGGGCACTTCGTGGAGGCCCAGGTCCTGCAGGCGCTCGGGGTCGACTACGTCGACGAGTCCGAGGTGCTCTCCCCGGCCGACGAGGCCCACCACGTGGACAAGTGGGGCTTCAAGGTGCCGTTCGTGTGCGGCGCGACCAACCTGGGCGAGGCGCTGCGCCGGCTCGCCGAGGGGGCTGCCATGATCCGCTCCAAGGGGGAGGCTGGCACCGGCAACGTCATCGAGGCGGTGCGGCACATGCGCGCCATCACCGGCGGCATCCGCCGCCTGGCCGGCCTCGCCGGCGAGGAGCTGTACGCCGCCGCCAAGGAGCTGCAGGCCCCCTACGAGCTGGTCGCCGAGGTCGCCCGCGAGGGCCGGCTGCCGGTGGTGCTGTTCACCGCGGGGGGGATCGCCACCCCGGCCGACGCCGCCCTGATGATGCAGCTCGGCGCGGACGGCGTGTTCGTCGGCTCGGGCATCTTCAAGTCCGGCGACCCGGCCAGGCGCGCCCGGGCGATCGTGGAGGCCACCACCTTCTTCAACGACGCGGAGGTCGTCGCCAAGGTGTCGCGCGGGCTGGGGGAGCCGATGGTGGGCATCTCGAGCCTGTCCGAGGGCGAGCGGCTGGCCGGCCGCGGCTGGTAGCCATGGCGCGGCGGCCCGTGATCGGCGTCCTGGCCTTCCAGGGCGACGTCCGCGAGCACCTCGCCGCCCTGGCCGCGGTCGGGGCCGAGGCGTGCGAGGTCCGCACGCCGGCCGAGCTGGAGCAGGTCGACGGGCTGGTCGTGCCCGGGGGCGAGTCCACCGTGATCGGCAAGCTGGCCCGCCGCTACGGGCTGCTCGAGCCGCTGCGGGAGCGGGCCCGGGCCGGCTTCCCGGTGTTCGGCACCTGCGCCGGCATGATCTTCCTGGCCCGCGAGGTCGAGGGGCCGCCCCAGCACCTGCTCGGGGTGATGGACGTGCGCGTGCGCCGCAACGCGTTCGGGCGCCAGGTCGCCTCGTTCGAGACCGAGTTCGACGTCAAGGGCCTGGACGGTGGCCCGGTGTCGGCCGTGTTCATCCGTGCGCCCTGGATCTCCGAGCTAGGCCCGGAGGTCGAGGTGCTGGCCGAGGTGGACGGCCGCGTGGTCGCCGTGCGCCAGGGCAACCTGCTGGCGACCGCGTTCCATCCCGAGCTGGCCGGTGAGCACCGGTTCCACCGCTGGTTCGCCGACCTGGCCAGGGACGCGCACCGAACGGCTGCCGACCCGAGCCACTAGCTGCCGGCCCGAGCCACCAGCTGCCGACCCGAGCCACCAGCTGCCGGCCCGAGCCACGGCCAGGCGCTGGACGATCTGAAGGGAGCGGGGATGTCCGGGCACTCGAAGTGGTCGACGATCAAGCACCAGAAGGGCGCCAAGGACGCCAAGCGGGGCAAGCTGTTCGCGAGGCTGATCCGCGGCATCGAGGTGGCCGCCCGCACCGGCGGCGGCAGCCCCGAGGGCAACCCGACCCTGGCCGACGCCATCCAGAAGGCCAAGGACAACTCGGTGCCCAACGACACCATCGACCGGGCGGTCAAGCGGGGCGCCGGCGAGCTCGGGGGCCCACCCCCCGACCTGGTCACCTACGAGGGGTACGCCGCCGGCGGGGTGGCGGTGCTGGTGGAGGCGCTCACCGACAACCGCAACCGCACCGCCGCCGACGTCCGCCACGCCTTCTCCAAGGCCGGCGGCAGCCTCGCGGAGGCAGGCAGCGTGGCCTACCTGTTCACCCGCAAGGGGGAGCTGTACGTGCCCGGCGACGTGGGCGAGGAGCGGGTCATGGAGGTCGCCCTCGAGGCCGGGGCCGAGGACGTCGAGTCCAGCGAGGACGGGTTCAGGGTGACCACCGCCGCGGGGGACCTCCGCGGCGTGCGCGCCGCCTTCGACGAGGCCGGGATCACCTACGACTCGGCCGAGGTCACGATGGTGCCGAGCGTGTCGGTGCCCCTCGGGCGCGACGCGGCAGTGAAGGTGCTACGGCTGCTCGACGCGCTCGAGGACCTCGACGACGTGCAGGACGTGTACGCGAACTTCGACATCCCCGACGCCGTCATGGCCGAGGTGGGCTGACCGGGGTGCGCGACCGAGGCGCCGGGACCGCGCCCCCGGTGCTCAGATGCGGCGGCGGCCCAGGATGAACATCACCAGGGCGATGACGGCGAGCACGATCAGGACGAGGATCAGAGTCCTCACGGGTGCCTCCCTTGCCGGTCGCTGGGTCGTGCCGTACGCGGTCGGCATACCCAGAATGGTGGTCGCGTAACGGTCACCTCACCGGCCCGATGGTAGTCCTGGTTGAGCCCGGTCCGGGGAACCGGTAGGCTGCCGCCAAACACCTGTTCGAGGAGGCTGCCGGATGCGGGTGGTCGGGGTCGACCCTGGGCTCGGCCGCTGCGGGTACGCCGTGCTCGAGCAGGGCGCCGGCCCGCTCGCGGCGGTCGACTACGGCACCATCGCCACCCGCGGCGCCGAGGTCGCGCCCAGGCTCGCCCACCTGGCCGAGCGGCTCCGGGCCGTGGTGGCCGAGACGCGCCCCGACTGCCTGGCCATCGAGCGCCTGTTCGTCAACGCCAACGTGCGCACGGCGATGACCGTGGGCCAGGCGTCGGGCGTGGTGCTGCTGGTGGCCGCCGAGCACGGGCTGCCGGTCGCCTCGTACACCCCGTCGCAGGTGAAACGGGCCGTCACCGGCGTCGGCTCGGCCCCCAAGGAGCAGGTCGGCTACATGGTCCGGGTCACCCTGGGGCTGGTGGCCACGCCCACGCCGGCCGACACCGCCGACGCGCTCGCGGTCGCCCTCTGCCACCTCCAGCACCTGGGCGTGGCCGGCCACCTGGGCGTGGCCGGCCAGTCGGGCGACCTGGCCAGCGGCAGCATCGGCTCGGCGCCGGCCGCCGCCTGGCTCGCCCGGGCCGCGCCCACCTCCCCCGGGCTCCGGAGTGGCCCGAGGAACCCCGAAGGGTTGCCCCGCTCGACAGGGCCAGGGGGCGCGCAAGGGCCGCCCCGCTCGACAGGAGCTGGGGGCGCGCGGTGATCGCGAGCCTGCGCGGGCGGCTGGCCGAGCTGCTGCCCGACGGCGCGGTGGTCGAGGTCGCAGGCGTCGGCTACAAGGTCTTCCTCACCCCCAAGGCGCTCGCGTCGCTGCCCCGGGGCGCCGAGGTGCTGGTGCACACCGTCACCTACGTGCGCGAGGACACCCTCGCCCTCTACGGGTTCACCAGCGCCGACGAGCGGCGCGCGTTCGAGCAGCTCCTGGGGGCCAGCGGGGTCGGCCCCAAGCTGGCCCTGGCCGTCTTGTCGGTGCACTCCCCGGACGCGCTCCGCCGCGCGGTCACCGCCGGGGACGCCGACGCCCTCACCCTGGTGTCCGGGGTCGGCCGCAAGGGCGCCGCCCGGCTCATCCTCGAGCTCAAGGACAAGCTCGGCGGCGGCGGCGAGGTCGGGCTCCCGGCCGACGAGGGCACCCGGCCCGCCTACGCCGAGGTCCGCGAGGCGCTCGGCACCCTCGGCTACGGGCCCGCCGAGGTCAAGGTCGCCCTCGAGTCGCTGCCCGAGGACGCCGGCGAGCTGCCCACCGAGGAGCTGCTCCGCCAAGCCCTGCGCGCCCTGGCCGGTCCACGATGACCGGGGCGGGCGCCGGCCAGGGCGGGTGCCACCGCGGGGCCTCTCGCGGGCGGGAGGGGCGCCGGCCAGGGCGGTGCCACCGCGGGGCCTCTCGCGGGCGGGAGGGGCGCCGGTGACCACGGCGGGCGCCACCCTGAGGGCGCGCGGGCGGGAGGAGCGCCGGTGACCGACATCCTCGCGCCGCAGGCCATGCCTGGGGAGGGGGCCGGCGAGGGCAGCCTGCGGCCGCGCCGGCTGGCCGAGTTCGTCGGCCAGGCCCGCACCCGCGAGCAGCTCGGGGTGGTGCTGGAGTCGGCCCGCCGGCGTGGGCTCCCCCCCGACCACCTGCTGTTCTCGGGACCGCCCGGGCTCGGCAAGACGAGCCTGGCCGCGATCGTGGCCGCCGAGCTGGAGGTCGGCTTCCGCATCACCTCCGGCCCGGCCCTGGAGCGGGCCGGCGACCTCGCCGCCATCCTCACCGGGCTGGAAGCGGGCGACGTGCTGTTCGTCGACGAGATCCACCGGCTGCCCCGCGCGGTCGAGGAGGTCCTCTACCCGGCCATGGAGGACTTCCAGATCGACGTCGTACTCGGCAAGGGCCCCGGAGCGCGCAGCCTCCGCCTGGACCTTCCCAGGTTCACGCTGGTCGGGGCGACCACCAGGACCGGGCTGATCACCTCGCCGCTGCGGGACCGGTTCGGCTTCTCCGCCCGCCTCGACCTCTACCGGCCGGAGGAGCTGCAGGCCATCGTGACCCGCTCGGCCGGCATCCTCGGGGTCCGGATCGACCCGGTGGGCGCCGCCGTGCTGGCCCGCCGTTCGCGGGGCACCCCCCGGATCGCCAACCGGCTGCTGCGCCGGGTCCGCGACTTCGCCGAGGTGAAGGGGGACGGTCACGTCGACGAGGAGATCGCGACCCGGGCCCTGGAGCTGTTCGAGGTCGACCCGCTCGGGCTGGACAAGCTGGACCTGGCGCTGCTGCGCATGCTGTGCGAGCGCTTCACGGGCACGCCGGTCGGCCTGGCCACCCTGGCCGTGTCGGTGGGGGAGGAGCCGGACACGATCGAGGACGTGGCCGAGCCGTTCCTGCTGCAGCTCGGGTTCCTGCAGCGGACGCCGCGGGGCAGGCTGGCCACGGCGGCCGCGTTCGCCCACCTCGGCCTGGCCGCGCCGACCGGCGCCCAGCCGGCCCCCTCCGGCTCGCTGTTCGACGAGGACGCCTGCACGCCGGGGGAGTGAGCCCCGGCGGCGCGGTGGGAGTGAGCCCGGCGCCAGTTCCGCCTGGCAACCGTGACCGTCTAGCCCAGGACCCCGTCGATCTCGTCGAGCATGGCCTCCGCGCACTCGAGCAGGAGCGACTCGTCCCTGATGGTCGCGGTGACGTCCGGCCCCTCGGGCCATGCCGTGCGAACCGCCGCGCGAGCCGTGAGCTGGATCCGCACCGCCATCGTGACCCTCCCGTTCTCGGTCCGTCCGCCTCGGCTTCTGTTCGGCGAGGGCTTCCGGACGTAAAGGAAGTCAAGGGACCATCTTGGACATAGTTCTATCGGGCTAGACCCAGTGAATGCAAGAGGAAGCTGAACAGGCAGCGAAGTGCCTGCTCAGACCGGCTATCCTCGAGTCCCGGTCAGTTGACCGCTGGCAGGGGCGCGCCTAGGATGGCCGCTGTACCGCGGCCAGGATGGCCGCGGCATGTTGTTGTGCCGCGCCACGAGCTCAGCCGGCGGCGCGTCGGCCCGGGAACGGCCCGGGCTCTCCGGAGGTCTTCACGCCATGGCAAACGGTAGTGCGCAGTTCATCATCCTTGCGTTGATGTTCGGGTTCTTCTATTTCGTCATCATCCGGCCCCAGCGCAGGCGGCTCCAGGCCCAGCAGAGCCTGCAGCGCTCGCTCCAGCTCGGGGACGAGGTCGTCACGATCGGCGGCTTCCACGGGGTCATCCGCCGCTTCGACGGCGACGTCATCACCATCGAGCTGTCACCCGGTGCCGAGGCGCGGATCAACCGAGCCGCGGTCGCCCGGCGGGTCGAGCCGGACCTGCCCGAAGCGATCGACGAGGCCGACGAGATCGACGAGATCGACGAGATCGAGGCCGTGGAGGCCGACCGGGCCGACGACGGGCGCGACGGGCGCCCGGAACGATGAGCACCGCGGGCGCGGGAAAGGCCCGCCGATGAGCGTAACCGACCGCCGACCGGCGAGCGTCGACCTGCCGCTCCTCGACCAGGTGGCCGGCAACAAGGTCATCCAGACCTACATCGCGCTGGCCGACCAGTTCACCGGCCAGCTCGGCTTCACCGAGCACGGCATCCGGCACGCCAACCTGGTCGCCCGCATCGCCCACAACATCCTGGCCCGGCTCGGCTTCGACCCGCACCTGGCCGAGCTGGCCGCGGTCGCCGGCTACCTCCACGACGTCGGCAACGTGATCAGCCGCCACAACCACCCGCAGACCTCCGCCCTGATCGCCATGCCCGTGCTCGCCGAGATGGGCATGGCGACCGAGGACATCGGCCTGGTGATCAGCGCGATCGGCAACCACGAGGAGGAGCTCGGCCATGCCGTCTCGCCGGTGTCGGCCGCGGTCAACATCGCCGACAAGTCCGACGTGCACCGCTCCAGGGTGCGCAAGGACGCGCAGGTCGAGTTCGACATCCACGATCGTGTCAACTTCTCGACCCGGCACTCCTTCGTCCGGGCCGACGCCGCGCAGAAGACGGTGACGCTGGAGCTTGACATCGACACCGGGGTATCCGACATCCTCGAGTACTTCGAGATCTTCCTGACCCGCATGATGATGTGCCGGCGGGCCGCGGAGGGTCTCGGCTGCAAGTTCCGCATGACCGTCAACGGCAGCTCGTTACTCTAGGGTTGCTCTAGGCTGGAGCGTGCGTCCCGCCGGGGCCCAACCGAACCAGGGCGGCCCGGGCGCGCGAACCCCGGCCACCGGCGTGAAGGCGCCGTCCACAGGCTTGAAAAGGAGAACCGCTCCCCGATGTCAGCAACCCGTCGACTCGTGCTCCCCCTCGTCATCGTGATCGTGCTGGCCGCCGCGATCTGGGGCGTGGTCGCCGCCCAGGACATCCGCCCCCGCCTCGGGCTCGACCTCCGCGGCGGCACGAGCGTGACCTTCAAGCCGGTCAGCCCCAACGGCAGCACGCCCACCAAGGAGCAGCTCGACACCACGGTCGACATCGTCCGCAACCGGGTGAACTCCAAGGGCGTGGCCGAGTCCGAGGTCAACATCGAGGGCGGCAACATCGTCGTGTCGATCCCGGACGTGCAGAACCCCGACGAGGTCATCAAGGCGGTCGGCACCACCGCCCAGCTCCGGTTCCGGCCCGTGCTCGAGGCGGTCGGCTCCAGCCAGCCCGAGTACAAGCAGGGGCCCTTCGCCTCGGTGGACTGCGCCAAGCCGCAGACCTGGGTCGACCGGATCGACCAGGACGCCGTGCTGTGCCTGCGCGACCCCGGCCAGGACGCGCCCGACCCCACCGCGGCCAAGCTGCGCATGGGCCCGGTCGCGCTCGGCGGCACCGACATCTCCTCGGCCCGGGCCGAGCTTGAGACCTCCGGGCAGAACGGCGTCACCACCGGCCAGTGGCAGACCGCGCTCAAGCTGTCGGGCGCCGGCGGCAAGAAGTTCGCCGACATCACCGGCAAGCTCGCCTGCAACCCGCAGGGCGACCCCAAGCGGCAGCTCGGCATCACCCTCGACGGTGTGGTCATCAACAACCCGCCCATGGCCGACAGCATCCAGTGCAACGTCGGCATCCCCGGCGGCGAGGCGGTCATCACGGGCCAGACCGAGGCCGAGGCCAAGGCGCTCGCCCCGCTCATCTCGACCGGCGCCCTGCCGCTCTCCCTGACCGTGCTCACCCGCGACACCGTGAGCGCCACGCTCGGGGCAGACTCGCTGCATGCCGGCCTGGTCGCCGGCGGGCTCGGGCTCGCCGCCGTCCTGGTCTACGTGCTGCTGTTCTACCGCGGGCTGGGGCTCGTGGCCTGGGTCGGCCTGGGCCTGGCCGCGGCCCTGAACGTCGGCATCGTGTTCCTCATGGGCAAGATGATCGGCTTCACCCTGACCCTGGCCGGGATCGCCGGCCTGATCGTGGCCGTCGGCATCTCCGCCGACTCCTACGTGGTCTTCTTCGAGCGCCTCAAGGACGAGGTGCGCGAGGGCAAGACCCTGCGCGCGTCGGTCGACCGCGGCTGGCAGCGGTCGTTCCACACGCTGGTCTCGGCCAACACGGTCTCGTTCGCCGCCGCGGTCGTGCTCTACCTGCTCGCCATCGGCCCGGTACGGGGGTTCGCGTTCACCCTCGGCCTGGCCACCGCCATCGACTTCTTCTGCGCCTGGATGTTCGGCCGGCCGGCGGTGAGCCTGCTCGCCCGGACCCGGCTGTTCCGGGAAGGGCGGTTCCTCGGCATCCGAGCCGCCGTCTAAAGGAGGATCCGTTCCCGTGTCGTCCCTTGCCAGTCGCCTGTACCACGGCGAGACCAGCATCGACTTCATCGGCCAGTGGCGCCGCTGGCTCCTCGTCTCGAGCGTGGCCATGCTGATCTCGGTCGTCGCCCTGTTCGTCCCCGGCCTTACGTTCGGCATCGACTTCAAGGGCGGCGCGGTGTTCCGGGCCCGGACGGCCAAGCCGGTGACCGTCGCCCAGGTGCGCGAGGCGGTCGGCCCGTCGGTGGCCAAGGTCGTCCAGGTCACCAGGGACAACCCGCCGCAGGTGATCGTGCAGACCGAGTCACTGCCCCAGGACCAGGTGGCCAAGGTCCGCAGCGACCTCTCCCGGGTGACCGGCGACCCGCAGGTCTCGACCGCCGTGGTCGGCTCCAAGTGGGGGAGCACCGTCTCCACCAAGGCCCTCATCGCCCTGCTCGTGTTCCTCGGCGTGATCATCGTCTACGTGTCGATCCGCTTCGAGTTCAAGATGGCGGTGGCCGCGATCGTCGCGCTCGTCCACGACCTGGTGATCACCGCCGGGGTGTACGCCCTGGCCAGGTTCGAGGTCACCCCGGCCACGGTCATCGGCCTGCTCACCATCCTCGGGTACTCGCTGTACGACACCGTGGTGGTGTTCGACAAGGTGCGCGAGAACACCGGCGCGCTCACCTCGATGTCGCGGGTCACCTACTCCGAGGCCGCCAACCGGGCGGTGAACCAGACCCTGATCCGCTCCCTCAACACCAGCCTGGCGACCCTGCTGCCGATCGCCGCGCTGCTGTTCGTGGGCGCGTTCCTGCTCGGCGCCGAGACCATCAAGGACCTCTCGCTCGCCCTGTTCGTCGGCGTCGCCTGCGGGACCTACTCATCCGTCTTCGTGGCCACCCCGTTCCTGGCCGTCTGGAAGGAGACCGAGCCCCGCTACAAGCAGCTCAAGGCCAGGGTGGCCAGGCAGCCGGCGGCCGCGGCGGCGGCCGGCGCGGGCGCGGGCGCGCTCGCCGGCGGCGGCGGCAAGGGCAAGCCGGCCGCCGCCCGCCCGGCGGTGGGCGCCTGGCGCGCCGCCAAGCCCCGGGTCGCCGAGCCCGTGACCGAGCAGCTGCTCCCGGACCTCCCGCCCGACCCGATCGAGCCCGACAACCTCGAGCCCGGCGCGCTCGAGCCGGTCGACGACGGGGCGGCGCCGGTGGCCGCCGCCCCGCCCAAGCCCCGCCCCGCCCAGAAGCCGAGGCCCGCCCAGCAGCGGCGCAAGCAGCCGTCCCGCCCGGCCAAGCGGCGCCGCCGCTAGCCACACCGCCCGGCCAAGCGGCGCCGCCGCCAGCCACCCGCCCAGCCGCGCCGCGCCAGGCACCCCGCCCCGTCAAGCCGCGCCGCCGCCAGCCACCGTCCTCGAAGCCCAGAAGAAGCGCAGAAAGGGAGCCCCCGTGCCCATCGACATCGAACGCCTGCGCGCGCTCGTCCGCGACGTGCCCGACTTCCCCCAGGAAGGCATCGTCTTCAAGGACATCACCCCGCTGCTCGCCGACGAGGTCGCCTTCTCCTCGGTCATCGACGAGACCGTGGTCCACTTCGGCCGCGGCAACATCGACAAGGTCGTCGGCATCGAGGCGCGCGGGTTCATCCTCGCCTCCCCGGTCGCCTACCACTTCGGCGCCGGCTTCGTGCCCGTGCGCAAGGCCGGGAAGCTGCCCTACCGGGTCGAGGCCGAGGAGTACGCGCTGGAGTACGGCACGGCAACCCTCGAGCTGCACGCGGACGCGATCGCGCCAGGGGAACGGGTGCTCATCGTCGACGACGTCCTGGCCACCGGCGGCACCGCCAGGGCCGCCGCCCGGCTGGTCGAGCGCCTCGGCGGCAAGCTGGCCGGCATCGCCACCCTCATCGAGCTCAGCTTCCTGGGCGGCCGCAAGGCGATCGAGGGGTACGACTTCTTCAGCCTCATCCGCTACTGACGGCTCGGCTCGGGGCCTGGGCAGTGCCTATGCTGGCGGGTATGCAGGCGACCAGGCCGGGGCGGCGCAGCGTCCGGGGACCTCGAACCGGGCTCGGCCACGGCATCGCCGTGGCCGGTACGCTCCTGGCCACCGGGGGCCTGCTGCTGGTCCGCGGCCAGGTCTCCACCACCAACGTGGTGCTCGTCTACCTCATGGTGGTGGTCGCTGCGGCCGCCGTCGGTGGCCGCAGCCCCGGCGTGGTCGCGGCCGTCCTCGGCTTCCTCGCCTTCGACCTGCTGTTCATCCCGCCGTACCACCACCTCGTCGCCCACGACAAGCAGAACTACCTGTCGCTCGGGGTCTACCTGCTCATCGCGCTGGTGGTGAGCGCGCTGGTGGCGGCCCGGGAGCAGCGGCGGATCCAGGCCGAGCGCCGGGAGCGGGAGGCCCAGACCCTCTACGAGCTGTCCTCCAGCCTGGTCACCCAGGGTGGCCTGGGCCAGATGCTGGCCAGCGTGGCGCGGACCGTCCGCGTCCTGTTCGACCTGGCCGGCTGCGCCATCGTGCTGCGGGCCGAGGACGGGTCGGCCCGCGTCGCGGCCGCCGACGGCGACGTGCCCGAAGGGCTGCGCCGCGCCGCCGGCGAGGCCGGCGTCCTGGCCGGCCTGCCAGCCGAGGAGCTCGCGCCCGCTGGCCCGCTCGTGCCTGGCCAGAGCATGACCGTGCCCCTGGGCGGCCCCAGCCGGGCGGTCGGGGCCCTGGTCGTGGTGGCCGGGGGCCCCGACGCGGCCGCGTTCGGCGAGACCGAGCAGCGGCTGCTCGAGACCTTCGCCAACCAGGCCGCCCTGGCCGTGCACAAGGCCGAGCAGGACGAGCAGCACGCCCGGACCCGCGCGCTGGAGGCCACCGACCGGCTGCGCACCGCCCTGCTCAACTCGGTCTCCCACGACCTGCGCACGCCGCTGGCCTCGGTCATGGCGTCGGTGGCGAGCCTGCTCGACCCCGAGGTGCGCTGGCCCGAGGACCAGCGCCACGAGTTCCTGTGCACGATCGACCGGGAAGCCGGGCGGCTCAACCGCCTGGTCGCCAACCTGCTCGACATGTCCCGCATCGAAGCCGGCGCCGTGGACCCCAAGCTGGTCGACACCTGGCTGTCGGACGTGGTCGGCCCGGTCGTGCGCCGGGCCCGGGCCGTCCCGTCCCACCAGGTGATCGACATCGACGTGCCCGACTCGCTGCCGTCGGTGCTGGTCGACCCGGTCCGCCTCGACCAGGTCCTGACCAACCTGCTGGACAACGCCCGCCGCTACGCAGGCGACGGGCTGATCCAGGTCGTCGGCCGCCGCGTCCACGGCGACGTGGAGCTCCGCGTGATGGACCATGGCCCTGGGGTCCCCGTCGCGGAGCGCGAACGCATCTTCAGCCAGTTCTACCGGATGGAGCGCACCGGCCAGCCCGGCAACGGCACCGGCCTCGGCCTCTCCATCTGCCGTGGCCTGGTCGAGGCGATGGGTGGCAGGCTGTGGGTGGAGACCGCGCCGGGTGGCGGCGCCGCCTTCGTGATCCGCCTACCGGCGGTCGTGGCGGGGTCATGACCGTCCACCTCGCCCGTGCGGGTTACCCTACGACCGGGCGCGCCGGACGGTGCCGGCCCGGCAGGTGCGCGTCAGGAGGATGCGTGCGGTGAGGAGTGCGGAGAGCAAGCCTGCCCTGCGGCCGGTGACGGGCCGTGCCCCGGGGGAGCCGAGACGGTACGAGTCGCTGGGCTACCGGGCCAAGCGGGTCCTGCTCGGGCCGCCGTACAAGACCGCCCAGCTCGCCCACGAGCGCATCAGCAAGCGGGTGGCCCTGGCGGTGTTCTCCTCCGACCCGATCTCCTCGACCGCCTACGCCACCGAGGAGATGCTGATCGTGCTGACCGCCGCCGGGGCGGCGGCGATCGGCCTGGCCCTGCCGCTGGCCGCCGGGGTCGCGGTGCTGCTGGGCATCCTGGTGCTGAGCTACCGGGAGGTGATCGCCGCCTACCCGCGGGGCGGCGGTGCCTACATGGTGACCCGGGACAACCTGGGCAACCTGCTCGCGGCGGTCTGCGGTGCCGCGCTGCTGATCGACTACGTGCTGACCGTGGCGGTGAGCGTCTCGGCCGGCACGGCCGCCCTCGCCTCGGCGATCGAGCCGCTGCGGCACTACCGGGTCGAGCTGTCGGTCGCCTTCATCCTGCTGCTCATGTGGGGCAACCTGCGCGGCATCCGCGAGTCCGGCAAGATCTTCGCCCTCCCGACCTACGTCTACATCGCCGCCCTGGGCGGCGTCATCCTGTACGGCGTGCTCAAGACCGTGCTCGGCGAGCTCGAGCCGATCGTCTACCAGCCCGACGAGGCCGCCCAGCTCGCCAACGCCGGGGCGCCGCTGGCCGCGGTGTCGCTGTTCCTGCTCCTGCACGCCTACGCGGCCGGCACCACCGCGCTGACCGGGGTGGAGGCGATCGCCGACGGGGTGCCGGCGTTCCGCAAGCCGGAGGCCCGCAACGCCCAGAAGACCCTCACCGCGATGGCCTTCGTCATGGCGTTCCTGTTCCTCGGGGTCACCTTCCTGGCCATCCGCCTGCGCGCCCTGCCCTTCGAGGACGGCCATCCCACCCTGGTCGCCCAGATCGCCCAGCAGGTGCTGGGCAGCGGCGTCGGCCAGGCGCTGTTCGTCTTCGTGCAGGTCGCCACGCTGCTCATCCTGGTCCTGGCGGCCAACACCGCGTTCAACGGCTTCCCGGTGCTGGCCTCGTTCGCCGCCGAGGACGCCCTGATGCCCCGCCAGCTGCGCAAGCGCGGCCACCGGCTGGTCTACTCCAACGGCATCATCATGCTGGCCGGGGGCGCCGTCTTCCTGGTGATCGCGTTCCAGGCCGACGTCCACGGGCTCATCCCCCTGTACGCCATCGGGGTGGTGACCTCGTTCACCCTGGCCCAGGCGGGCATGACCCTGCGCCACCTCAGGCGGCGGCAGCCGGGCTGGCGCAAGGGGCTGGCCATCAACGGGTTCGGCGCCGCGGTGACCATGGTCGTCCTGGTCGTGATCACGGTGACCAAGTTCACCCATGGCGCCTGGATGGTGGTGGTGGCCATCCCCGTGATCGTCTGGCTGCTGCGCCGCACCCAGCGCGCCTACGGCGCCGAGGTGGCCGAGCTGAAGGTCGAGGCGACCCAGCGGCTGGCGCCGCCCAAGCCGCGCCACGAGGTCGTCGTGCTGGTCGAGACGCTCGACCAGGCCGTGCTCGGCGCGTTGCAGTACGCCCGCCAGCTCAACCCCCTGCACATCACCGCGATGCACGTCGCCACCGACCCCGACCGGGCCCGCGAGCTCGGCAGGCTCTGGGCCAGGGTGAGGATCCCGGTCCCGCTCGAGATCGTCGACGCCCCCGAGCGCAACCTGCTGGCCAGCGCGCGCGAGGCTATCGGCGAGCTGGTCGGGCCCGACACCGAGGTCACCGTCGTGCTCCCCAAGCGCAGCTTCGCCGGCTTCTGGAAGCGGGTGCTGCACGACAACTCCTCGGCCGGGCTGTTCCGGGCGCTCGGCAGCATGGACGGCGTGAACGTGACCATCGTGCCGTTCCGCCTCGGCCGGCGCCCCCTCCTCCGCGCCGTCGCCGGCCCTCCCCCCAGCTGAGGCGGCGCCACGGGCGGGTGGCGGCCGGCGGGGTCAGCGCGGCGCGGCGGCGCATGCGTGGACTGAGGCTTGCGGCGACGAGCCTCAACCTGGCCGGCGGGGTCAGCGTGGCGCGGCGGCGCGGGCGATCGCGTCCTGGATCTCCTTGCGGGCCGCGTCCACGCCCTCGAAGCCGGCCGTGGACGAGGACTTCCCCGGCTCCAGGTCCTTGTAGACGTTGAAGAAGTGCTCGATCTCGTCGAGCAGGTGCCTGGGGAGGTTGTCGAGCGCGCGGACCTGCTCGTACTCCGGGTCGCCGTCGACGACGCAGATGATCTTGGCGTCGGGACCCTTCTCGTCCTGCATCCAGAACACCCCGAGCGGCCGCACCATGACGTGGCAGCCGGGGAAGGTCGGCTCGGCGAGCAGGACCAGCACGTCGAGCGGGTCGCCGTCCTCGGCCAGGGTGTCGGGCACGAAGCCGTAGTCGGCCGGGTACATGGTGGCGGTGAACAGCCGCCGGTCCAGCCGCATGACGTGCCGCTCGTGGTCGAACTCGTACTTGTTGCGGCTCCCCTTGGGGATCTCGACCACGACCTCGATCGCGTCGTCCATGGCTGCCTCCTGCGTCACCGGGCTCCCGGCCGTGATGGTCCCCATCCTACGAGGTCATCATGAACCCTGTCCGTACGAGGTTACGAGTCTACGAGAGGGTCGTGTGCGCGGATGACGTGCCAGTGGCAGGGCGGCCGTCACACAGCCCGACGACGGGCATCGTGACCGCGGCGGGAGCCGTGGCGGCCGGTGCCGATGGGAGCCCGCCGGGAAACTGGCGACACCCGGTGTACCGTGGTTTCCTAAAGCTCCGATCGAGTACCCACGGCGGGCTGGTTCTGGGCTCCCTGCCTCTGCAGCGTGCGAGTCGCCCGGCCGATACTTGACGGCGCTCTAGGAGTGAACGGCGGCACGGTGGACGGGTGGGGGCCCGATGGCGCAGCAGCACGGTCCGGTGAACGAAGGGCTGGCGATCGATCGCGAGCCTCAAGGAATCACGGGCCTGCCCGGGCGCAACGGCGCCCCCGACATCACCGGGCTGGCCGCCGCGCTCACCCGCCCCTACGACACCGCGCCCCCGCCCGAGCCGGACCTCGACTCGCTGCTGCGGCGTATGAAGCACCGCAACCCCCGGGCCGACCTGGCGCTGGTCCGGCGGGCGTTCGAGGTGGCCAGGGAGAAGCACGACGGGCAGGTCCGCAGTTCGGGCGTGCCGTTCATCGCCCACCCGCTCGGGGTGGCCAACATCGTGGCCGACCTCGGCCTGGACGCCACCAGCGTGATCGCGGCGCTGCTCCACGACACCGTCGAGGACACCTCGATGACCCTGGAGGAGGTCGAGGCGCTGTTCGGGCCGGAGGTGGCCAGGATCACCGACGGGCTCACCAAGCTGGAGCGGATGGGCTTCGAGACCAGGGAGGCGGCCCAGGCCGAGACCATCCGCAAGATGGTCATCGCCATGGCCCGCGACATCCGGGTGCTGCTCATCAAGCTCGCCGACCGCCTGCACAACATGCGCGACCTCGGCTACACCTCCCGGGAGAAGCAGGAGCGCAAGGCGCGCGAGACCCTCGACATCTACGCGCCGCTGGCCAACCGCCTCGGCATCCACCAGGTCAAGTGGGAGCTCGAGGACCTGGCCTTCGCTACCCTGTACCCGAAGCGGTACGAGGAGATCGTGCGCATGACGGCCGAGCGCCAGCCGGCCCGCGAGACCTACCTGGCCGACGTCGTCGAGCAGGTGACCGCCCAGCTCAAGGCGGTCAGGGTGCGGGCCGAGGTGACCGGCCGGCCCAAGCACTACTACTCCATCTACGAGAAGATGGTGCTGCGGGGCAAGGAGTTCTCCGACATCTTCGACCTCGTCGGCGTGCGCATCACCGTCGAGTCGATCAAGGACTGCTACGCGGCCCTCGGCCAGGTCCACGCGCTCTGGAAGCCGGTGCCCGGGCGCTTCAAGGACTACATCGCGATGCCGAAGTTCAACCTCTACCAGTCGTTGCACACGACCGTGGTGGGGCCGGGCGGCAAGCCGCTCGAGGTGCAGATCCGGACCAGGACGATGCACCAGACGGCCGAGTACGGCATCGCGGCCCACTGGCGCTACAAGGACAAGGACAAGGGCAGGGGCGGCAGGGGCGCCACCGACGACATGGGCTGGCTGCGGCAGCTCATCGACTGGCAGCGGGAGCTCTCCGACCCCAAGGACTTCATCGAGAACCTGAAGACCGACCTGTACGTCGACGAGGTCTTCGTGTTCACCCCCAAGGGGGACGTGATCCAGCTCCCGGCCGGCGCCACCCCGATCGACTTCGCCTATGCGGTGCACACCGAGGTCGGGCACCGCTGCGTGGGCGCCCGGGTCAACAAGCGGCTCGTGCCGCTCGAGTACGCCCTGCAGAACGGCGACACGGTCGAGATCTTCACCTCCAAGGCCCAGGACGCCGGGCCGTCGCGGGACTGGCTGTCGATCGTGAAGACGCCCCGGGCCCGCAACAAGATCCGCCAGTGGTTCTCCAAGGAGCGGCGCGAGGACGCCATCGAGGCGGGCAAGGAGGCCCTGGTCCGGGCGTTGCGCAAGGCCGGCCTGCCGCTGCAGAAGCTGACCCAGGGCGGCAGCCTGGCCGCGCTCGCCTCGGAGATGCGCTTCGCGAGCCTGGACGCCTTCTACGCCTCGGTCGGGTCGGGGCAGACGTCGGCCGCGACCGTGGTCACCCGGCTGCAGGCCGACCTGGGCGTCGACGAGCAGGAGGACGACGACGACTTCACCCTGGAGCGGGCGGTCCGCCCGGCCCGGCCCCTGCCGGCCAGCCGGGGTGTGGTGGTCAAGGGCGTGGACGACGTCTGGGTGAAGCTGGCCCGCTGCTGCACGCCGGTGCCCCGCGACCCGATCATCGGCTTCGTGACCCGCGGCCACGGGGTCAGCGTGCACCGCGCCGACTGTCCGAACGCCGACGACCTGCGGCGCGACTCCGCCCGCCTGCTCGAGGTGGAGTGGGACACCTCGGGGCCGTCGGTGTTCGCGGTCACCATCCAGGTCGAGGCGCTCGACCGGACCAAGCTGCTGCGCGACATCACCGAGGTGCTCTCCGACCACCACGTCAACATCGTGTCGGCCACGGTCGCGACCGGCCGCGACCGGGTCGCGACGCTGCGGTTCACCTTCGAGCTGGCCGAGATCTCCCACCTCGCCCACGTGCTTTCGACGGTGAAGAAGGTGGACGGCGTGTTCGACGCCTTCCGCGTGGTGCCCCACGGCCAGCACGCCCCCTCCCCGGCCGGGGGCTAGGCTGCGCGCCGTGGTGTCCCGGGTCGCCTGGGCCCGCGTGGTGGCCGGCGGCGAGGTGGCCGGAGAGATCGGCCCGGGCCTGCTGCTGCTGGTCGGGGTGGGCCACGACGACGGCCCGGCCGAGGCCGGCTGGCTGGCCGGGAAGGTCGCCGCCCTGCGCGTCTTCGACGACGAGGCGGGGCAGATGAACCGCTCGCTGGCCGAGGCCGGCGGCGGGGCGCTCGTGGTCAGCCAGTTCACCCTCTACGGCGACGCCCGCAAGGGCCGCCGCCCGTCGTACGTGGCCGCCGCCCGGCCGGAGCAGGCCGCGCCCCTGGTCGACGCCGTGGCGGCCGCCCTCGCCGCGTCCGGGGTGCCGGTCGCCCAGGGCCGCTTCGGGGCCCGCATGCGGGTCGAGTCGGCCGGGGACGGCCCGGTCACGATCCTGCTCGACAGCGCCAAGGAGTTCTGACCATGCGCCGCCCGCCGGAAGGCCCGCCGCGTCAGGTGATGTCGACCCGCAGCCTCTGGATCCAGACCGACTCGGTCGGGGTGTCGTCGTTGGTCACCGGGACCTTGGCGATCCGGTCGACCACCGACTGGCCCTCGATCACCTTGCCGAACACCGTGAACTTGGGCGGCAGCTTGGGGTTGTCGGCGGTGGAGATGAAGAACTGGCTGCCGCCCGAGTTGGGCGCGCCGCTGTTGGCCATGGCGATCGTGTACTTCTTGTACGGGGCCTTGCCCTTGGGCAGCTCGTCCTGGATGTTGTAGCCGGGCCCGCCCCTGCCGGTGCCCTCGGGGTCGCCGCCCTGGATCACGCTGAGGCCGCCCTGGCGGCCGGGCACGATGCGGTGGAACCAGGTCGAGTCGTAGTAGCCCCGCTGGGTCAGGAACACGAAGTTGAACGTGGTGACCGGGGCGGCCTTGGGGTCGAGCAGGGCCTTGAACTGGCCGCACGAGGTCTCGAACACCGCCTCGTAGCGCTGGTTGGCCTGGGCCGTCGCCTTGGGCGCCCGGTCGAGCTTCTGGCGCTGCTTCCTGGGCGGGACCGTGGCGCCGCAGGCCACGGTGGCCGGGGCCGAGGGCGCGTCCGCCCGCGCGTCGGGCCCGGCCGGCTTGGCCTCCGGGCGCGAGGCGAGCAGGTAGCCGCCGACCCCGAGCACCAGCAGGGCGACCACGCCGAGGGAGCCGTACAGCCGTACGGCCCGGCGGCGCTGGGCCCGGCGGCGCCCGGCGTCCCGCCGCGCCTTCAGGCGGGCCAGCTCACGTCTGCGGGTCTGAGTCGGGCTCGGCATGCGGACTTCCTCCAGCGGTGACGCCAAGACGGGTGGCGCGGCCGCGGCCACGCCGACCAGCGGGCCGCGACGGTTCGCCGCGCGCCCTTGAGTCTAGTCGACGCCGGTACAGGGCGTAGGACCCCAGACCCGCACAGGACGTGGGCCCCAGCACGGGACATGGGCCCACACACGACGTGGACCCAGCACAGGACGTCGGGCACAAGACCGCACAGGGTGTCGGGCACAAAGACCCGCACGGGCGTGGGCCCCAGGACCCGCAGGGTGTCGGGCCCGTGAAACCCCGGGGCAGGTGCGGGTGGATCCGGTAGACTCGGCTCCGCCGCCAGCCAACCCCTACAGACCGAGACCGCTTCGCCATGCTCGTCGCCGGATTCCCAGCCGGGACCTTCCAGACCAACTGCTACCTCGTTGCCGCGTCGGCGGGCTCCGAGGCGCTGGTCGTCGACCCCGGGCAGGACGCGCTGCCCGGCGTCGAGGAGCTGTGCGCCAGGCACCACCTGCAGCCGGTGGCCGTGCTCCTCACCCACGGCCACCTCGACCACGTCTGGTCGGTCGCCCCCCTGGCCGGGGCGCGCGGCATCCCCGCCTGGATCCACCCGGACGACCGGCACCTGCTCACCGACCCCCTGGCCGGCCTCGCCCCGGAGACCCGCGGCTTCTTCGCCGGGCTCCAGCTCGGGGAGCCCGACGACGTCCGCCCCCTGGCCGACGGCGAGGTGCTCGAGCTGGCCGGCCTCCGGGTCACGGTCGACCACACCCCCGGCCACACCCGGGGCCACGTCACCTTCCGCGCCGCCGACACCCTGTTCGCCGGCGACCTGGTCTTCGCCGGCTCGATCGGCCGCACCGACCTTCCCGGGGGCTCGATGCCCCAGATGCTCGCCTCGCTCGCCGGCCGGTTCCTCACCCTGCCCGACGAGACCGTGGTGCTGCCCGGGCACGGGCCGCGGACCACGGTGGGGCGCGAGCGGGCCACCAACCCGTTCCTGGTCGACCTGGTCCCCGGCCAACCCCACCGTCCCGCCTAGGGCCTGTCTGATGGACCCGCCGAGTACCCCGACCATGGAACCGGCGCCCTTCGGGATCCCCCGAACCATGGAACCGGCGCCCTTGGGGATCCGCCGGGCCATGGCACCGGCGCCCTTGGGGATCCCCCGAACCATGGAACCGGCGCCCTTCGGGATCCCCGAACCATGGAACCGGCGCCCTTCGGGATCCGCCGGGCCATGGCACAGGCGCTCTTGGGGGGCCGTGGGGGGAGCGAGCTCCCCCCACATCGAACGAGGACTACCGGGAGATCGACTGCCGGCGACATCCACCAGACACCCTTCAGTAAGGAGCCAGTCACGTGAGCCAACCCCTGCTCGGCGCCATGCGCTCGCACGCCTGCGGCGGCCTGCGGGCCGTCCACACCGGCGAGGAGGTGCGCCTGGCCGGCTGGGTCGCCCGCCGCCGCGACCACGGCGGGCTCGTCTTCCTCGACCTGCGGGACGCGTCCGGCGTCGTCCAGGTCGTCGTCCACCCCGAGCAGGCGCCCGCTGCCGCGGCAGCAGCCCACGAGGTGCGGACCGAGGACTGCGTCCGGGTGACCGGGATGGTGATGCCGCGGCCGGCCGGCAACGAGAACCCGGACCTGCCCACCGGCGAGGTCGAGGTCCTGGCCAGCGACCTGGAGGTGCTCGCCCGCTCGGCCACGCCCCCGTTCCCGGTCGAGGACCGGGTCGAGGTCGACGAGGTCCTGCGGCTGCGCCACCGGTACCTGGACCTGCGCCGCCCGGCGGGCCGGCGGGCGCTCGCGGCCCGGGCCAGGACCAACTCGGTGCTGCGCCGGGTCCTCGAGGAGCGCGGCTTCCTGGAGGTGGAGACCCCCTACCTGACCCGCTCGACGCCGGAGGGGGCGCGTGACTTCCTGGTCCCCACCCACCTGCAGCCGGGCCAGTTCTACGCCCTGCCACAGTCGCCCCAGCTGTTCAAGCAGCTGCTGATGGTGGCCGGGGTCGAGCGCTACTACCAGATCGTGCGCTGCTTCCGGGACGAGGCCCTGCGGGCCGAGCGGCAGCCAGAGTTCACCCAGCTCGACATCGAGCTGTCCTTCCTGGACGAGGAGGACGTCTACGGGCTGAGCGAGGAGCTGATGGCCGCGGTGTGGCGCGAGCTCCTGGGCGTCGAGGTGCCGACCCCGTTCCCGCGCATGCCCTACGCCGAGGCCATGCGCCGGTTCGGCTCCGACAAGCCGGACCTCCGCTACGGCATGGAGCTGGTCGACCTCGGCGAGGTGTTCGCCGGCACCGCGGTCGGCGTGCTGGCCGGGGCGCTCGAGGCGGGCGGCTCGGTGCTCGGGATCGTCGTGCCCGGCGGCGCGGACCTGACCCGCAAGCAGATCGACGCCCTGTCGGACTGGGCCAGGGGCCGGGGCGCCAAGGGCCTGGCCTGGGTGGCGGTCGAGCAGGACGGGCTGCGGTCGCCGCTGGACAAGTTCTTCTCCGAGCCCGAGCGGGCCGGGCTGCGCCGGGCGACCGGCGCGGGCCCGGGTGACCTGGTGCTCGTCGTCGCCGACCGGACCCGGCTGGCCCAGACGGTCCTCGGCGAGCTGCGGACCCGGCTGGCGGCCGAGCGTGGGCTCGTGCCCGATGGCCGGTGGGCGTTCCTGTGGGTCACCGACTTCCCGATGTTCGAGTGGGACGAGCAGGCGGGGCGCTGGGACGCCAGCCACCACCCGTTCACCTCGCCCGCGCCGAAGTGGGAGGAGACCTTCGCCGACACCCCGGCCGAGGCCACCGCCCGCGCCTACGACCTGGTCCTCAACGGCGTCGAGCTGGGCGGCGGGAGCATCCGTATCCACCGGCCCGACGTGCAGCGCAAGGTCTTCGAGCTGCTCGGCATCGGCCTGGACGAGGCCGAGCGGAAGTTCGGCTTCCTGCTGCGGGGGCTGTCGTTCGGCGCCCCGCCCCACGGCGGGATCGCGTTCGGCCTGGACCGGGTGGTCAGCGTGGCCCTCGGGGCCGACTCGATCCGCGAGGTGATCGCCTTCCCCAAGACCCAGTCCGGCTCCGACCCGCTGACCGGCGCGCCCAGCGAGGTGGCCGACGAGCAGCTTGCGGAAGTGCTGCTCAAGCACCTGCCGAAACCCCCGCCGGCCCGGCCCTGACCGACATTCGGCGCATTCCAGAGGACTAGGGAAGCTAGGAACAATTGACTAGCTCTGGCTTGCCGAGACCGGGCGACGGTGATTCAATACGGCTCGCGGCAGCGCCCGACGATGTACGTGACCTGGCATTTCGTTTGCGCCAACACTTCGACGTCGGGGACCGTGCTCACGGTCGCGGCAGGCACCCCTGACCGGGGTACCGGAAACGGCCGGGGCGGTCCCCATCCTGTTTTCTTCGAGAGAGCAGGTGCAAACGTCGACCAGGGCACGGCACCGTGGAGCGTTGCCGTGCCACGTCCGCCCGCCCGCCCGCCCGTCCGCCGGCGAACCCCGCGGACGTAGGATGGGCCGGTCATGGATCTGTTCAGCGCCCGGGCCGACGAGGAGACGCGCGGCAGCGCCCCGCTCGCCGCCCGCATGCGCCCGCGCACCCTGGACGAGTTCGTCGGCCAGGGGCACGTGCTCGGCCCCGGCAGTGCGCTCCGCGCCCTGGTCGAGGCCGACGAGCTCCGCTCGGTCGTGCTCTGGGGGCCGGCCGGGACCGGCAAGACCTCGCTCGCCCACATCGTCGCCGGCGCCACCCGCTCGAAGTTCGAGGAGCTGTCGGCCACCAGCGCCGGGGTCAAGGACGTGCGCGCCCTGCTGGCCGCGGCCCGGGAGCGGCTCGGCGCCCTCGGGCGGCGAACCATCCTGTTCATCGACGAGATCCACCGGTTCAACAAGGCCCAGCAGGACGCGCTCCTGCCCGGGGTCGAGGACCGCACCGTGGTCCTGGTCGGGGCGACCACCGAGAACCCGTTCTTCACCGTCAACGCCCCGTTGATGAGCCGCTCGCTGCTGTTCCGGCTCGAGCCCCTGGCCGCCCGGGACCTCGAGACGATCCTGCGCCGCGCCCTGGCCGACCCCGAGCGGGGCCTGGGCGGCAGCGGCCTCGCCCTGGACGACGACGCCCTCGCCCACCTGGTCGACCGGGCCGACGGGGACGCCCGCCACGCGCTGAACGCGCTGGAGGCGGCCGCCCTGGTGGTCGCCTCGCGGGACGACCGGCGCATCGCCCTGGCCGACATCGAGGACGCCCTGCAGCGCCCCCGGGTGGTCTACGACCGCGCCGGCGACCAGCACTACGACGTGGCCAGCGCCTTCATCAAGAGCATCCGCGGCTCCGACCCCGACGCCGCCCTGCACTACCTGGCCCGCATGCTCGCCGCCGGCGAGGACCCCCGGTTCATCGCCCGCCGCCTGGTCGTCTCGGCCAGCGAGGACGTCGGCCTGGCCGACCCGGCCGCGCTGGGGGTGGCGGTCGCCGCCTTCCAGGCCCTCGAGTTCATCGGGCTCCCCGAGGCCCGCCTCAACCTGGCCGAGGTAGTGGTCTACCTCGCCCTCGCGCCCAAGTCCAACAGCGCCTACCTGGCCCTGGCGGCCGCCCAGGCCGAGCTCGAGTCGGGCCGGCCCGGGCGGGTCCCCGGCCACCTGCAGTCCGCCAGCCACCCAGGCGAGAAGGCCCTCGGCATCGGCGCCGGCTACGTCTACCCCCACGACCGCCCGGGCCACTGGGTGGAGCAGCGCTACCTGCCCGAAGGACTCCAGGGGGGCTACTACACCCCGTCGGACCAGGGACGGGAGCCCCGGTTGGCCGACGCCTGGCAGCGACGAGGTAAACTGCGCGCTGCCGTACCGTCCAACGATTCCGGGAAGCACCTGGCGGGCGGTCGCACGCCGCCCGGGCCGCCGGCCAACCGGGAGGCGAGGCGCGCCCGACCGGACCCGCCCGAGCTCGAGGAGCCGACCCCGTGAGCATGCTCGACTACGCCTGGTTCGCCGTTGCCGTGCTGCTCGGCGTCGCCGTGATCTTCCTGTGCGCGGTCCTGTGGAACGTGTTCCGGGTCATCGACTCCACCAAGGACCTGATCGACGGGGTGACCAGGCAGACCGTGCCGCTGCTCGGCGAAGTCGGCACCACCGTCGGCCTGGTCAACCAGGAGCTCGCCCGGGTCGACAGCATCCTGTCCACCGCCGAGACGGTGGCGGCGTCGGTCGGCGGCATGGTCAACGTCGTCTCCTCCACGATCTCCAGCCCCCTGGTCAAGCTGAGCGCGTTCGCCTACGGGCTGCGCAAGGCGGTGGGCAAGGCCACCGAGGAGGGGCAGCCGGCCAAGCGGCGACGCGGGCGGTTCCGGCGATGAAGCACCGGACCAAGCGGCGGCGCGGGCGGTTCCGGCGATGAAGCACCGGAGGGTCCGGAGAACCCAAGGGGTGCCCCGATGACGTGTCGGAGGGGTTTCGGGGAAGCCCAGGGGGGTGCCCCGACGACGTGCCGGAGGGGTTCGGGCAGCCCCGCGGGGGTGCCCCGATGAAGCGACTGTTCTGGGCGACGCTCGGCGTCGGCGTCGGTGCGGCGCTTGGCGTCGGGGCGGTACGCTGGGTGTCCAGGACGGCCGAGCGGCTCGCGCCCTCGTCCCTCGGGCGGCGCACGCTGGAGGCGGCCGGCGAGTGGCGGGTCAGGCTGGCCGGGGCCCTGGAGGAGGGTCGGTCCGCCATGGCGGACCGCGAGGCGGAGCTGCGAGCTCAGCACGCCGGACCGGGGAACGAGGCGACCTGACGCCTCGGCCTGGTTCGGCGGGGAGTCCCAGGCTTCCGTCCAAGCGAACGAGGTCCAAGCTCATGAACTCGATGGAGATCAGACGCCGGTTCACCGACTACTTCGTCGAGCGCGGGCACCGGCTGGTGCCCTCCAGCTCGCTCATCCCCAACGACCCCACCCTGCTGCTGACCAACGCGGGGATGAACCAGTTCAAGCCCTACTTCCTGGGCGAGGCGGTGCCCGAGTTCACCCGGGCCACCAGCGTGCAGAAGTGCGCCCGCACCGGCGACATCGAGAACGTCGGCCTCACCACCAGGCACCTGACGTTCTTCGAGATGCTCGGCAACTTCTCGTTCGGCGACTACTTCAAGGCCGAGGCGACCGCCTACGCCCACGAGCTGGTCACCGAGCGCTTCGGCCTCGAGCCCGACCGCCTCTGGGCCACCGTCTACCTCGACGACGACGAGGCCGTCGGCTACTGGCAGGAGGTCGGCATCCCGCTCGAGCGCATCCAGCGGCTCGGCAAGGAGGACAACTTCTGGTCGATGGGCGTGGCCGGCCCGTGCGGCCCCTGCTCGGAGGTCCACTACGACCGCGGCCCGGCCTACGGCAGCGAGGGCGGCCCGGCGGTCGACCCGGAGCGCTACCTCGAGATCTGGAACCTCGTGTTCATGCAGAACATCCGCGACGACGACTACAACATCGTCGGCGAGCTGCCCAAGAAGAACATCGACACGGGCCTGGGCCTCGAGCGGACGGCGATGGTCCTGCAGGGGGTCCCAAACCTGTTCGAGACCGACGTCTACACCCCCGTCCTGCACGTGGTCCAGGACATCGCCAAGCAGCCGTACGGCCGCGACCACCGCACCGACGTGTCGATCAGGGTCGTCACCGAGCACTCCCGCACCGCCAGCTTCCTGATCGCCGACGGGGTCCTGCCCTCCAACGAGGGCCGCGGCTACGTGCTGCGCCGGCTGCTGCGCCGGGCGGTGCGTCACGCCCGCCTGCTCGGCGTGGACGACCTCGCCCTGCCCGCGGTGACCGCGCAGGTGGTCGACACCCTGGGCGAGGCCTGGCCGGAGCTGGTGGACCAGCGCTCGCTCATCACCCAGGTGGTGGCCAGCGAGGAGGAGTCGTTCTCGCGCACCCTGCGCCAGGGCTCGGCCCTGCTCGACTCGGCCATCACCACCGCCAAGGAGCAGGGCGGCACGGTCCTGGACGGCGAGACCGCGTTCCGGCTCCACGACACCTACGGGTTCCCGCTGGAGCTCACCCTTGAGGCGGCCGAGGACGCCGGCCTCTCGGTCGACCGCGACCAGTTCGCCGTGCTCATGGAGGACCAGCGGCGCCGGGCCAAGGAGGCCCGCAAGCAGCTCGCCGGCGCCCAGCGCAAGGTGGAGGCCTACCGGGACCTGGCCGCGCGCTTCGGGCCGACCACCTTCGTCGGCTACGAGCGCACCGACGCCGAGGCGCGCGTCCTCGGCCTGCTCCGCGACGGCGAGGAGCTGACCGCCGCCGCCAAGGGCGACGAGGTCGAGCTGGTGCTGGACCGCTCGCCCTTCTACGCCGAGGGTGGCGGCCAGGTGGGGGACACCGGCACCGTCCGCACCGTCGACGGGGCCGTGCTCGAGGTCACCGACACCCAGCCTGGCCTGCAGGGCTTCCACGTCCACAGCGCCCGGGTGGCCGGCGGCGAGGTACGCCTCGGCGAGGAGGTCCTGGCCGAGGTCGACGCGCCCCGCCGGGAGGCCGTGGCACGCAGCCACTCGGCCACCCACGTGCTGCACTCGGCCCTGCGCCGGGTGCTCGGCGAGCACGCCAAGCAGCAGGGGTCGCTGGTCGACGCCGGGCGCCTGCGCTTCGACTTCGCCCACTTCTCGGCCGTGGCCCCCGACGAGCTGGCCGAGGTCGAGTCGCTGGTGAACCGCCACCTGATCGAGGACCCGGAGGTCCGGGTCTGGCACGCGACCCAGCCCGAGGCGGTCGCGGCCGGGGCGATCGCCATGTTCGGGGAGAAGTACGGCGAGGTCGTGCGGATCGTGGACATCGGCGACTTCTCCCGCGAGCTGTGCGGCGGCACCCACGTCGGCCACGGCAGCCAGGTCGGGCCCGTCCGCATCCTGGGCGAGTCGTCCATCGGGTCGAACCTGCGCCGGGTCGAGGCGCTCACCGGCTTCGACGCGCTCCGCTACGCCGACCTCGAGCGGCGCCTGCTCGCCGAGGTGACCGCGTTGCTGCGCGCGGGCCGGCCCGAGGACGCGCCCGAGCAGCTCCGGCGCAAGCTCGAGCAGCTCGCCGAGGCCCAGCGGGAGCTCGAGCGGGTGAGGGCGGCGGGCCTTGCGGCCCGGGCGGCCGAGCTGGCCGGCCGGGCGGGCGGGGGCGCCGGCCCCTTCTACGTCGTGGAGCAGGTGGGCGAGGCGAGTGCCGACGAGCTGCGCCGGATGGCCACGGCCGTGCGCGACCGGCTCGCCGGCCGGCCGGGCGCCGTGGTCCTCGGCGCGACCGCCAACGGCAAGGCGGCGCTGGTGGCCGTGGTCACCAAGGACCTTGCCGACCGCGGCCTGGCCGCCCGCGACGTGCTGACGGCGGCCGCGCGCGAGGTCGGCGGGGGCGCCGGCGGCAGGGGCGACCTGGCCAGCGCGGGGGGCCGGGACCCGTCGCGGCTGGCCGAGGCGCTGGCCGTGGCCGGGGCCGAGGCGCGCCGGCGCGTCGAGCCACTCCACGCCGGGGACAGCAGGCAGGCACCCCAGTGACTCCCCTCCGAAGGTCTGCCCGGTCGGCGCCTCGCCGGAATGGACGTCGCCGCGGCCTGGATGCCATGGGAGCCCGGTACCGACGCCGACCGGGCAGGCCTTGCCAGGGTCGCCACTGGCCGGGATGACCGGTCGCGTCCTCGGCCTGGACGTCGGCAGCCGCCGGCTCGGCGTCGCCGTGTCCGACCCGAGCGGCACGGTCGCCTCGCCCCTGGCCACCCTGCAACGGCGCGGCCCGGCCGAGGACGCGACCGCCCTCGGCCGGCTCGCGGCCGAGCAGGACGCGGCCACCGTGGTGGTCGGGCTGCCGCTCACCCTGTCCGGCCGGGAGGGCCCGGCCGCCGCCGCGGTCCGCGCCTACGTCGCCGAGCTCCGGCCGCTCCTGCCCGGCCTGGCCTTCGAGCTGGTCGACGAGCGGCTCTCGACCGCCGCGGCGGAGCGGGCGCTGATCGCGGGGGGCGTCCGCCGCCAGGGCCGGAGGGCAGTGGTCGACCAGGTCGCCGCCAGCCTCTTCCTGCAGACCTGGCTCGACAGGGCCCGGTCGGGGGAGGATGCGCCCGGTCGGTGGCAGTCGGGAGGTCGCGGGTGATGACGAGGGTGGAACGGCGGGTGCGGAAGCGCCGGCGCAGCCGCGGCCTGGTCGTCGTCCTTGCCTTCCTGCTGCTGGTCAGCGGCGTGCTGTACGGGGCGCTCACGCTGACCAGCGGCAAGGACGGGCCGAAGGTGGCGCCCGGCAGGCCGGTCACGCTGACCGTGCTCGCCGGCCAGGACACCCAGGAGATCGCCGTCGAGCTCGAGCGGCTCGGGGTGGTGGACACCGCCGGGCGCTTCCGCCGGGTGGCCGCCGACCACGGCCTGGACAGCGCGCTGCGGCCCGGCAGCTACTCGCTCACCACCGGGATGCCGGTCGACCAGGTGCTCGACATCATGGCCAGAGGGCCGGTGGGCATCGCCCTGACCATCCCGGAGGGCTTCACCCAGAACCAGATCGTCGAGAAGCTGGTGACGGTCGGCCGTTTCAAACGGGCCGAGGTCCTCGCCGCCATGCGCGACCAGAGGCTGATCGCCCCCCACCGGCCCAAGGGCAAGCCGCTCGAAGGCCTGCTGTTCCCCCAGACCTACGAGATCAAGAAGGACGACACCCCGGCAACGGTCGTCCAGGCCATGCTCGACCAGCTCCAGGCCGTGCTCGCCAACTACGACCTGAGCGCGAGGCCGGGCGGCGTGAAGCTGACCCCCTACGAGCTCATCATCGTGGCCAGCATGATCGAGCGGGAGGCCAAGCTGCCCGGCGACCGGCCCAAGGTGGCCGCCGTCATCTACAACCGGCTCCGGCGCGACATGCCGCTCCAGGTCGACGCGACCATCCAGTACGCCTGGCGGCTGCGGGGCAAGGTCAAGACCCGGCTCAGCCTCGAGGACCTCAAGATCGGCTCGCCGTACAACACCTACCGCAACACCGGCCTGCCCCCGACCCCGATCGCCTCGCCGGGCGAGGCGTCGATCCAGGCCGCCCTGCAGCCGTCCAACGCCAACTGGCTCTACTACGTGGTCGTGGCGGCCGACGGCCGCAGCGCCTTCACCGCCGACTACCGGCAGTTCCTCAGGCTCAAGGAGCAGGCCAAGGCCGACGGGGTGGCGTGAGCATGCCCGTGGCCGCGGTGCTCGGCTGGCCGCTCGCACACACCCTCTCCCCCCAGCTCCACCAGGCCGCCTACCAGGCGGCCGGCCTCCACGGCTGGCGCTACGAGGCCCGCCCGACCCTGCCCGGGGAGCTGCCCGCCGCGCTCGGGCTGGTCCGCTCGGGGGAGCTGGCCGGGCTCAACCTCACCACCCCCCACAAGGAGGCGGCCGCCGCCCTGGTCGACCGGCTGGAGCCGCCCGCCGACGCGCTCGGCGCGGTCAACACCGTCTGGCCGGCGTGCGGCGGCCTGGTCGGCGGCAACACCGACGTGGCCGGGGTGGGCTGGGCGCTCGACCACCAGCTCGGGCTGGCGCACGGCAACGACCCGGCCGGGCCGTCCGGCGGCGACCCGGCCACGCCACCCGGCAACGACCCGACCGTGCGGCCCCGCGGCGGCTGGGAGAGTGCCGGCTGGGACAGCGGCGGCCGGGGTGGCGGCGACCCGGCCGTGCTGCTCGGCGGTGGCTGGGATGGCGGCGGTCCGGCCGTGCTGCTCGGCACCGGCGGGGCCGCGCTGGCCGTCGCGCTCGCGTGGGCCCGCCTGGTCGAGGCTCGCGCCGGCCGGTCCCTGCCGACCAGCCCGCTCACCGTGGTCGGGCGCGACCCGGCCCGGGTGACGCTCGTCGCCCGCCTGGCCGGCCCGGGCACGGCCAGGCTCGGCTGGGACGCGGCCGCGGACCTGGTCGGCCAGGCCCGGGTCGTGGTCCAGGCGACCACCCTGACCGCCCGGGGCGAGCCCGTGCCCGGCCAGGGCAAGCTCCGCCCGGGCGTCCGCCTGCTCGACCTGAACTACGGGCCGCACGCGCAGGGCCTGGTCGCCGCGGCCCGGGCCGCGGGGGCCCAGGTCGCCGTGGACGGGCTCGGCATGCTCTGCGCCCAGGCCGCCGAGGCGGTTGTCCGCCACACCGGCGCCCGCGCCGACCTCGCGGCCATGGCCGCCGCGGTCGACCTCACCCTGCCCCCGCCGGACGCCTGACCGCGGGAGCCTGGTTCAAGGCGGTCCGGCAAGCGGCGCGCCCACCTCTTCTGTCGCCTGCCGGCCAGTCCACAGGTGCTGACGCTCACCGCTACCCCGCACTCGGGCGACTCGGACCGTTTCACCCGCTTCCTCGCCCTGCTCGACCCCGATCAGTTCTCCAGCCCTGACCTGGTCAAGCGCCAGATCGCGCTGCCCGACAACCCGTTCTTGAGCCCGACGGAGCGCCGACGCCGGCTTGCCGAGCTCCGCGTCATCGAGGCAAGCGACGAGGAGACCGGAACTGACGACGCCGACGAAGCGGCCGAGGAGGCCGCCGCGACCGAGGTCGCCACCTGATGATCAACTACGACCTGCCCTGGAACCCGGTGCGCCTCGAGCAGCGGCTGGGCCGCATCCACCGCATCGGCCAGCAGGCCGAGGTGGTCGTGTTCAACTTCTGCGCGACCAACACGATCGAGGGCCAGTTGCTCGAGCGCCTGCACCAGAAGCTGGACGACATGCGTGAGGCCCTGCAGGGGCGGGTGTACGACGTGATCGGCGACCTCCTGCAGGTGAACAGCCTCGACTTCGAGCGGCTCGTGCGGGAGACGCTCGCCAACCCACGCCGCCTGGAGGCGTCGCTCGACCAGATCTCGGCGCTCTCCCCGGAGCTGCTGGCGCTCTACGAGCGGGACGTCGGCATCGCCCAGGCCATCCGGCACGTCAACCTCGACTGGGTGCGGCAGCGTGACTGGGCCTCCCAGGAGCGTAGGCTCATGCCCGAGTACGTCGAGGGCTTCTTCCTGGACGCTGCCGAACGGGTCAAGCTCCGAATCGGACAGCGCGCGGACGGCCTGTACCGGGCCGAGCACGTGCCCGTCGCCCTGCGGTCTGACGAGCTGGCCAGCATCCGGCGCCTCGGACGACCCGAGGCCGAGTACCGTAAGCTCACCTTCCGCAAGGAGCAGCGGGAGCAGGCCGAGCACGAGGACGCGGTGCTCTGCTCGCCCGGCCATCCCCTGTTCGCCGCTGTCGCCGAGGCGCTCGGCAGTACCGGCTCCTCCGAGACGACGCCGAGCGGCGCATCGGCGAGCTCGAACGACGCCAGGCGGCCAAGCTCGAGGGCTTTCGTCGGCTGGGCGTCGTCCGCCCCGGACCGGTGACGCACCTCGGCACCGCGGTGGTACATCCACCGGTCCGGCCAGACGACCCGGAGGTCGGCACGCTGCGGCCCGACCCAGAGGTCGAGCGGACGGCGATGGAGGCGGCCATGGCCTACGAGCGCGCCGCCGGGCGGGAGCCGGTCGACGTCTCCGCGGCCCGGGACGGGTCTGGCTTCGACATCCGCTCGACCGCGCGCGACCCGGCCGCCGGCGAGATCGAGGTGCGCCGCATCGAGGTGAAGGGCCGCTCCGCCCATCACGGCGACGTGGAGATGCCCCGCTGGAAGGTCTGCTTTCGCTCGCTCGACCAGTGGCCGTCGTTGTGGCGGACCCACCCGGCCTGTGCGGCGCGGGTGTCGATGTCACGCGGGGAGCGGGTGACCACGAGCATGTGCCCTCCTGGGCGAAGCTGCGTGGCCGCCTGTTTGAGGACGCGCACCCGTTCCCTAGTCAGTCGCCTGACTGGTGACAGCTACGGTAGCTCGACCTCGCGGTCCTGAGCTCGAGCAGTCCTCGTCGCCAGCATGCCGGGTCCGGTCGCGCCAGGAGACCTAGACGGTGACGAAACGGCCGCGATTTTCCGGGCCGTCTCGTTCAAGGCCTTCCGGCCAGCAGCCGACATGGAGGTACGGCGGCCGGCGACCCGGGCTGCCCACCGGACCGGCCAGGCGACCCGAGGGTAGGCACCGATGGACGCGCTCTTCTACCACCTGCTCGCGAACGGACCGGTCCCCGCGGAGGACCTGCGCCGGGCTGCCCGCCACGCCGAGGCCGCCGGCAAGCCGCTCGCCCAGGCCCTGCTCGACCTCGGCCTGATCGACGAGCGGGCACTCGCCGCGGTCGGCGGCCGGCCCCCGGCCGCCACCGGCGTGCGCCAGGGCCCATCCCAGGGACCGCCGGGCTCGGGGAGCGTCCCCCCTTCTGGGCCCCCGACGCCGGGGACCGCCCTGCCTTCTGGGCCTCCGACGCCGGGGAGCGGCCTGCCTTCTGGGCCCCCGGCACGGGGGAGCGCTCAGGCGTACCCGTCCCCCGCGCCGCCGGGGCCGGGCAGCGCGCCACCGGCTGGGCCAACGACGTCGGGGAGCGCCTCGCCATACGGGCGCCAGGGTGTCCAGACCGGGCAGCCAGGAGGGGTCGAGCCGGTGCGGGTCGGGGTCGGCGCCCGGACAGGGTCGGCACCCGGCGGCAACGGGGCCCACGAAGGGTCGCCCGCCGGTGGCCTCGGGCGTGGGTCGCCCGCCGGTGGCCTCGAGGGCGGGTCGCCCGGCGGTGGCCTCGAGGGGACGCCCGGCGGTGGGCTCCGGGGCGGGACGCCCGCTGGCGCGTCGGCCCGGCCGGCCGGGACCGGGGCACGGGCACGGGTCGAGGAGCCCGAGGTGCGGGTCACCATCACCGAGCTGCTCGAGGCGATGCTCGACGCGGGCGCGTCCGACCTGCACCTGACGGCCGGGGCCAGACCGGCCGTGCGCGTCCACGGGCGTCTCGACCAGCTCGAGCGCTACCCGGTGCTGGTGCCCGGCGAGATCCGGACGATGGTCTACTCGATCCTCACCCAGCGCCAGCGCGAGAAGCTCGAGAGCGACCTCGAGCTGGACTGCGCCCACAACCTGCCCGGCCGTGCCCGCTTCCGGCTCAACGTGTACTTCCAGAGGGACTCCGTCGGGGCCGCGTTCCGGCTCATCCCGGTGGAGATCAAGCCGCTCGAAGCGCTCGGCATCCCTCCCCAGGTGGCCAACCTGTCCCGCCTGCCCCGCGGGTTCGTGCTGGTTACCGGGCCGACCGGGTCGGGCAAGTCGACCACCCTGGCCTCCCTGGTCGACCTGGCCAACCGCGAGCGGACCGACCACATCATGACCGTGGAGGACCCCATCGAGTTCCTCCACACCCACAAGCGCTGCCTGGTCAACCAGCGCGAGGTCGGCGAGGACACCAGGTCGTTCGCGGCCGCGCTCAAGCACGTCCTGCGCCAGGACCCCGACATCATCCTGGTCGGCGAGATGCGCGACCTGGAGACCATCTCGATCGCGCTCACGGCGGCCGAGACCGGCCACCTGGTCTTCGCCACCCTGCACACCCAGGACGCCCCCCAGACCGTCGACCGGGTCATCGACGTGTTCCCGACCAACCAGCAGCAGCAGGTCCGGGTGCAGCTGGCCGGGGCCATCCAGGGCGTGGTCTGCCAGCAGCTGGTCCCCACCGCCGACGGCTCCGGGCGGGCGGTCGCGGTCGAGGTGATGACGGCCACCCCGGCCATCCGCAACCTCATCCGCGAGGGCAAGACCCACCAGATCTACTCGGCCATGCAGGCGGGCGGCAGGCATGGCATGCAGACGATGGACCAGTCCCTGGCCGATCTGGTCGGCAGGTACCGCATCGCCTACGACCTCGGGCTGGAGCGATGCCACCACGTCGAGGACTTCAACCGCCTCTGCGGGCGCGCGGGATAGGGAGGCCGCCATGGCGCAGACGACCTTCGCCTACAAGGTCCGCGACCAGCAGGGCAAGATGATCGACGGCACGCTCGAGGCCGACAGCCAGGGCGCGGTCGCCTCCCGCCTGCGCCAGATGGGCTACGCGCCCGTGTCCATCGAGGCCGCCAGGCAGAGCTCCCTGCGGGTGGAGCTCAAGCTGCCCGGCGCGGGCCGGGTCAAGCCCAAGGAGCTGGCGGTGTTCTCGCGCCAGTTCGCCACCATGATCAACTCCGGCCTGTCGCTGCTGCGGTCGCTGTCGATCCTCGCCGCGCAGACCCCGAACAAGCGCCTGGCCGGCGTCATCGGCGAGGTCCGCAACGAGATCGAGAAGGGCACCGCCCTGTCGGTCGCCCTCGGCCAGCACCCGAAGGTGTTCAACCGGCTCTACGTCTCCATGGTCCGCGCCGGGGAGGTCGGCGGCTTCCTGGACCAGGTGCTCCTCAAGGTCGCCGAGACCCTCGAGAAGGAGGTGGAGCTGCGCGGCAAGGTCAAGTCGGCCATGACCTACCCGGTCGTGGTGTTCGCGATGGTGCTGCTCATCGTGAGCGCGATGCTCGTCTTCATCGTGCCGATGTTCAAGAACCTGTACGTGCAGCTCGGCGGCACCCTCCCGCTGCCCACCAGGATGCTTGTCGGCATCTCCGACGTGGTCAAGCGCTTCTTCGTGTTCGTGCTCATCGGCGTCGCGCTGGGCACGTTCGGCTTCAAGCGCTGGCTCCTCACCCCGTCCGGCCGCTACCGGATGGACGCGTTCAAGCTCAAGGCGCCGGTGTTCGGCCCGCTGTTCCACAAGACCGCGCTGTCGCGCTTCTCGCGGACCCTGGCCACCCTGCTCCGCTCGGGCGTGCCGATCCTGCAGGCCCTCGAGATCGTCTCCGACACCGTCAACAACGGTGTCATGGCCAAGGCCATCAAGGACGTACAGGACTCGGTCCGGGAGGGCGAGAGCCTGGCCATCCCCCTCGAGAAGCACGCCGTGTTCCCGCCCATGGTCGTGCAGATGATGGCGGTCGGGGAGGAGACAGGCGCCCTGGACACGATGCTCGCCAAGGTAGCCGACTTCTACGACCAGGAGGTCGAGGCGGTCGTCAACGCCCTCACCAGCCTCATCGAGCCGATCCTGATCGCGGTCATGGGCGCCGCCGTCGGCGGCATGGTGATCGCGCTGTATCTGCCGATGTTCCAGATCGTCAATCTCGTCAAGTGAGCCGCCCGCCAGCGCGCGGCCGCGCTGGCGTCCTAGCTCCAGCGGATGCGCGCCCGCTCGCGCCACAGGTCGAGGACCGACGGTCGCCGCGCACGTCCAGGCCGTCCAGGGCGCGTCGATGCCGTCGAGCGCGAACGCGGGCGGGAAAGGCGTGACGCACCCCGGTGGCGCTCTCGGCGTCGGCCCGACGGATGGCGGTCTCGTGGGCCTGGCGGCGCGTCCAGAACGCCAAGGCAAGGGCTCGGGAGAAAGCCCCAGCAGGCGGGATCCGGCTCGGCCGCCTCCAGCGTGCGGACCAGGGCGGCATGCCCTCGCGGAACGGAACGCCGCTCAGCGGGCCGCCCGGGGGATCCGTCCATCGTGTCTCAGGGGAATCCCTCCATCGTGTTCTCACGGGAGTCCACCCATCGTCTCCCAGGGGAATCCGCCATCGTCTCTCAAGTGTGGGGTGGGCCCGTCCGATCCTCCGGGATGCAGGCCCGAACGGACGAGAGCCCCCCGATCCCGGGGGCGGCCAGAATCGCTGCACGAATGCCGGGGCGACGGCCTGCCAGCCCCCAGGAAAGGGAGGATGTCCATGCTGAAGGCCATGCAGCGCAGGCTGCAGGGGCAGCGGGAGGAGGGCTTCACCCTCATCGAGCTGATGGTCGTGGTGCTGATCATCGCGATCCTGATCGCGATCGCCATCCCGACCTTCCTCGGCGCCCGCCAGCGAGCCCAGAACCGAGCCGCCCAGTCGAGCCTCCGCAACGCGTTGACGGCGGCCAAGACGGTCTACACCGACGGGCAGGACTACAACGACGCCACCGCCGCCGCCCTGCAGGCCGTGGAGCCGAGCCTGACGTTCGTGGCGGCCGGCGTCGCCTCCACCGGGCAGAACAACGTCTCGGTGGGCAGCTCGCCGGCGGCCCCGGCGGCGGCGACCACCTTCGGCGCCGCAGCCATGTCCGCCAGCGGCACCTGCTACTTCATCAGGGACGCGATCGCCGGCGGCACGGTGTTCGGCACCTCGGCCGCCTGCACCGGCACTGACGCGCTCACGGCGGCCGCCAACGGCTGGTAGCCACCCGGCTGCGCGGCTCGGCGAGGAGGCGGGCCCTCGGGCCCGCCTCCTTTGGAGGAGCCCCTTGTCAAGGATCATCCTGGGCCTGCGCGAGCGTGGCGCCGAGCGCGGCATGACCGTGCTCGAGGTCGTGGTCGCCGCCTTCATCCTGCTGGTCGCCGCCACCGCCGTCTTCACCGCCATGTACAGCGGCCTCCGGCTGCAGGCGACCTCCAAGCAGCGGGCGACGGCGACCTCCTGGGCAGACCACCTGCTGGAGCTGGCGCGCAACCAGCGTTACGACTCGATCGGGCTGTCCGACTCCACCGCCGCGATCGCCGCGGTGACCGGCACGGTGCCGGCCGGCGACGTCGACAACCCGGACCGGCGCCTGCGAAGGGACACCGCGACCGGCTGCCTCGAGTTCAACGCGGGGACCGGCGCGAGCCCGGCGTGGGAGCGGCTGATCCTGTCGGACTGGTACACCCCTCCCAGCGCCGCGGCCAACTGCGCGACCCAGACGGCGACGAGCGACTTCCACCTGCGCCACTCGGGCGGGAGCAACGACTACGTCGCGGCCGGGTCGCCCACGGTCACCTACACCGGCTGGGTGTTCGTGACCTGGGCGGCCGTGGCCGGCCAGGCGGACGTGTACTACAAGCGGGTCACGGTGGTGGTCCGCCACCCCTCGCCCACCGGCGGCATCTCGCGGCTGGTGCAGACGTCGTCGCTGTTCAGCCTCGGCTACGTGCCCGCCGTGACGCCGTCGACCACCTCGGCGCCGACGACGACCGTCGCCCCCACCACCACGGCGGCGCCGTCGCCCAGCACGACCCTGCCGCCCGGGTGCGCCCCCCAGGCCGGTGACATCCTGCCCCCGGCCGGGCGCATCGACCTCGCCGGCGGCAACAGCTACACGAACCAGCTCACGGTCGACATCAACAACTCGGTCGACGACCTGCCCCACGGGTCCGGGGCGTCGGGGCTGGCCACGATGGCCTACTCGAACCTGAGCTCCACCGCCGGGTTCCAGCCCTCCCCGCCGGCCGCGTACGGCGCGGTCCACGGCGCCTGGCCGGTCGGGGCCGGCGACGGCGTCAAGAGCGTCTGGGGCATGATCACCGACTGCAACGGCAACCAGGCCGTGTTCGTCGACACCATCACGCTGGACCAGACGCGCCCGCCCGCCCCGGTGCTGAGCGGCTCGGCCGGCAAGAAGCAGCTCAGCCTGAGCTGGACCGCAGCCACCGACCCGGGCGGGGCCGACGCCTCCGGGGTCGCCTCCTACCGGGTCTACCGCTCCGACAAGGGCCCGACGAGCCCGCTGGCCACCGTCCCGGCGAGCACGCTCGGCTACGACGACAAGCCGCTCACGAGCGGTCTCGCCTACACCTACTGGGTCACGGCGGTGGACGCGGCCGGGAACGAGAGCCAGCCGGAGTCCAGCCACTACACCGGGATCCCGACCTGAGATGCCCATTCCCGACGGGCCACCGGCAGATGCCCACGCCCGACGGGCCACCGGCGGCCCCGCTCACGCTGGCGCAAGCCACACCGGGAGCCCGACCTGAGATGCCCACGCCCCACCGAGGCGCCCGCGCCGAGTCCGGCTTCACCATCGCCGAGCTGATGGTGACCTCGGCCATCCTGCTGGTGATCGTCACCGCGGCGCTCTCGATCCTGGTCGCCGCGCAGCGGACGGCCGGCTTCGCGTCCCGGCGCGGGCAGACCCAGGACGACGTGCGGCTGGCGATGGACCGGCTGACCAGGGACATGCGCCAGCTCACCGGGTTCACCACCTCGTTCGCGAGCAGCTCCGGGTGCAACGTGGTCGACACCTCGGGGTCGGGGGACTCGTGGACAGGGTGCGACCTGGACTTCCACACCTACACCGCCGCCAACCCGGACACGCCGGTGCGGGTGCACTGGTGGGTCGCCGGCAACACCCTGTACCGCGAGGAGTTCAGGCCCGACGGCAGCAGCACGGGCCAGGCCACCGTCCTGCGGGACCTGACCACGCCGGGCGGCAGCGTCCCCGCGGTCTTCTCCTGCGACGTGCTGCAGGGCTCGGACGCCGTCACCGGCAATCCGGTGCCCTGGCAGATGACGGTCACGCTGACGATCGACCTCAGCGACCCGGGGACGACGTACTCCGTCCGCTCGCAGGTGCAGATGCGCAACCTCCAGATCCCGCAACCGCCCACATGACCGCAGGAGCTCCGATGGCCCGGTCCCAGCAGGCACCCACGAGACCCGTCCGCGGCGAGGACGGCTACGCCATGGTCGTGACCGTGATGATCGTCATGATCCTCACCATGCTGCTCACCGTCATGCTCGCGCAGGGGCTGCACAACAACACCGCCACCACCTACGGCTACCGGCGCGCCCAGGCCCTGGGCGTCGCGGAGGCGGGGGTCAACTGGGCGATCGCCACGCTCCAGGCCGACAAGGCCGCCGCCGTCGTCACCAACCAGGCCGTGCCGGTGGCCGACGGCACCGGCGGGAACGGCACCGCGACGGTCACGGTGCGCGCCGGCACGCCGGACAACCCGGGCAAGCTCGGCCACTACACGGTGTACTCGACCGGGCAGCCGGCGCAGCCGGGCGCGCCGACCCGGACGGTGCGGGTGGTGCTCGGGCCGGCCCCGAGCTTCCTGTACGCCCTGTACGCGGACTCGAGCCTCACCCTCGAGCAGAACGCCTGCATCGTCGGCGCGGTGTTCTCAAAGGGCGACATCTATTTCAAGAACAACAGCACCATCGCCGGCACGAGCAGGATCCGCGGCTCGCTCATCAGCCAGAACGGGGTCATCAAGCAGTTCAGCGGGGGCAACAACGCCAAGTGCCCGAGCGCCGTCGACGGCGAGCCGGTCGACGCCTCCCGCGACATCCACGGTGACGTCCTGGCCGGGGGCGGGACCCTGTCGCCCTGCCGGGAGGCTCCCGCCGGCGCGGTCGACAGCGCGGCCCAGGGCTACAACCTGAACGGCGCGACGGTGGGCGGCCGGGTCTGCAACACCCCGCCCCCGTACGACATGCCGGCCTACACCTTCGACCCGCTGCTGTACGCCAGCATCCAGTACTACGGCCAGCCACCCGGCTACGGGCCGCCCTCGGCCACGGCCGTCAGCCAGTTCAACGCCGCCCTGGCCGGCGGCACCCTTCCGGTCGGGGCCGGAGGGGGGCTGGACCGGACCTACGTGGTCTGGGCGGACCTGTCGGCCTACACCGCCACCAGCACCACCCCGCCCGCACTCAAGCTGGACGCCAGCACCCTGCGGATCGCCAAGGACACCGTGATCTACACCAACGTCCCGGTGGACTTCGGCAACACCACGACCGTGAGCGCCGCGCAGCCCTGCTCGACGGCCTCCCCGCCGCCGTCGGGGACCCCGGCCTGCCCGACGTTCCAGGTGATCAGCGCCTACCCGGGCAACCCGTGCACCGGTGGCGTGGGCAACTGCCCCTCGATCTACGGCGGCAACAGGATCCAGTTCCTGCCCGAGGTGGCGGTCCTGCTCTACAGCGAAAACGGCAGCATCGTGCTCAACAACGACTGCAACGGGCCGAGCTGCGACGACACCAACAACGGCGCCATCTACGCCAACAGCGTCGACGCCAAGAACAACCTGAACGTCAGCTACACGCCGCGCATCGCCAACGCGCTCGGCTTCGGCAAGGCGGCGCTCCTGCAGCAGTCCTGGGAGGAGCAGGCGCCCTGCCCCCCAGGCCAGACCCCGCCCTGTTGACGAGGTGCCACGCCGAATGCGCCAGCGGGTAGGCTCCGGTCCATGAGCCCACTCGCCGCCGCCCTGCTCGCGGGCCTGCTCGGCCTGGTGTCCGGGTCGTTCGCCAACGTCGTGATCCACCGGGTGCCACGCAGGGAGTCGCTGGTGCGCCCGGCCTCGCGCTGCCCGTCGTGCGGCAGCCCGGTCGCGCCGCGGGACAACATCCCGCTGGTGAGCTGGGTCCTGCTGCGCGGCCGCTGCCGCCGCTGCCCGGCTCCCATCCCGGTCCGCTACCCCGCGGTCGAGCTGGCCATGGCCGTGCTCTGGGCGCTGGTCGCCTACCGGCTCTGGTCCGACGGCCTCGCGTGGGCGGTGCCCGCCTACCTGGCCGTCACCTTCGTCTGCGTGGTGCTGACGGTGATCGACGCCTCGTCCAAGCTGCTGCCCAACCGCATCACCTACCCCGCGTTCCCCGTGGTCGCCGTGCTGCTGCTGGCGGCCAGCGTCGCCCTTGGCGACCTGGGCCGGATGCAGCGCGCCCTGCTCGCCGCGCTGGCCGTCGCCGGCCTGTTCCTCCTGCTCTTCCTCATCTCCCCCCGTGGGATGGGGTTCGGTGACATCAAGTTCGTGCCCACGCTCGGTCTCGCGCTGGGCTGGCTCTCCTGGTCGGCGCTGGCGGTCGGCATCTTCAGCGCCTTCCTCTTCGGCGGCGTGACCGGTCTGGTGGCGATCGGCGTGCTCCGCCTCGGCCGCAAGGCCCTGATGCCCTTCGGGCCCTGGCTGGCCGCGGGGGCACTGCTGGCCGTGCTGGCCGGCGGCTCGATCGCGACCTGGTACGCCCGGGCCCTGCTCGGCGCCTGACGCGCCGGGCGCCGGCCCGGGCAGGCCCTGCCGGACGGCGTCGCCTCCGCGCTCAAGATGGGCTGCCGGCACGACGATGACTGTCAGGGCTCGGGCGGGCAGGCCAGCGGCGGCGCTCGCTTCGTCCAGCGTCGCCCGACCGCCAGAGCCCATCCCGAGCGACCGGCACGCGCATCCGGAGGACGCAGTTGGGTCGGAGGTTTGTTGGTCTCGACATCGGCACGACGGCCGTGCGAGCGGCTGAACTGTCCGTACGCCGCGGGACGGTCGCCCTCGAACGCTTCGGGGAGGTCACGCTCCCGGTCGGTGCGGTGGTCGACGGTGAGGTGCACGACCCGGACGTGGTCGCCGCCGCGGTCAAGGACCTGTGGCGGCGGGCGCGGTTCGGGTCGCGGCAGGTGGTCATGGGCGTGGCCAACCAGCGGGTCGTGGTGCGGCTGGTCGACCTGCCCCCGATGGAGGCCGACGAGCTGCGGAGGTCGCTGCGCTTCCAGGCCCAGGAGCACATCCCGATCCCGGTGGAGGACGCCGAGCTCGACTTCGACATCCTCGGCGAGCACGAGGGCGGCGCGGGCCAGCGCCTCATGCGGGTGCTCCTGGTCGCAGCCCACAAGGACATGATCGCCGCTCACCTGCGTGCCGGCGTGCAGGCCGGGCTGAAGCCGGTGAGCATCGACCTGATCCCGTTCGCACTGGTCCGGTCGCTCGCGCCCGAGGGATCGGCGCCGTTGGTGGAGGCCGGCGAGGCCCTGATCGACGTGGGGTCGGCGGTGACCAACATCGTCGTCCACGAGAACGGCACCCCGCGATTCGTGCGCATCCTGCTCATGGGCGGCCGCGACATCACCGATGCGCTGCGGGAGGGCCTCGCCCTCGACTACGCGGAGGCCGAGCGGGCCAAGCTCGCGGTCGCGGCGGGCACCGCCCGCGACCACTCGGTGGACCAGATCGTCGAGCGTCGGGTGACCGCGTTCGCGGACGAGATCCATGGCTCGCTCGACTTCTACCAGGCCCAGAGCGGTGCCGTGCCGATCAGCCGGGTGCTGCTCACCGGCGGCGGGTCGCGGTTGCCGTCCCTCGGCGAGCACCTGCGTGACGCGCTGCACCTGCCGGTCGAGCCCGGCCGCACGCTGGAGGCGGCGCGCCCCCGGCGCCCCCGGCGCGACTCCGGCCAGCTCGCCGACATCGAACCGGTGACCGCCGTGCCGGTCGGGCTGGCGCTCGGAGGGGTGGCCTAGATGCGGCAGGACCTGGAGCTGGCCCGTCGTACCGGGGCGGCACCCCGGGTGAACCTGCTCCCCCTCGCGATCGTCGAGCGCCGTCTGGTCAGGCGGCAGCGCGTCGCCTGCGGCGCCGGGTTCGTGCTCCTGCTGTCGCTGCTCGCCCTCGTCTACGTGGCGGCGAGCGGCCGTGCCGAGCGCGCCGAGCGGGCGAGCTCCAGGCAGCGGGCGGTCGCCGCCGGCCTGGAGGCCGAGCGGTCGAGGCTGCAGCCCTGGGCCGCGCTCCAGGCGGAGGTCGCCGAGTCGGAGCGGCTGCAGGCCAGCGTGTACGCCGGGGAGATCCGGTTCTCGGACGTCCTGCAGGACGTCTCGACGCTGATGCCCGCCAACGCCTGGCTGACCCAGATGAACGCGTCGGTGAGCAATGCCGGCACCGGCGGCCAGGCGGCCACCGCGGCGACCGCTTCGACGCAAGCCGGCCAGGCGACGGTCGCGCCCCCGGGCGCCCCCGGGAGCGGCTCGCCGGTGGCGTCCATCACGTTCTCTGGCATGGCGTTCGGCCACGTCGACGTCGGCGGCATGGTCCGCGCGCTCGACGGCGCGGTCGAGCGGGACGGGCAGGCGGTCTACCTCAACCCGTACTTCACCTCCTCGCAGAAGCAGGCGCAGTCGGGCCAGCGCTCGACGGTGACGTTCTCGGCCAGCGTCGACCTCGGGCCGGCGGCGTACTCGGGCCGTTTCCAGCGGCCCGGTGAGTCGGGAGGGCGCTGACATGACCCGCCGTCGCGAGCTGATCGTCGTCGTGGTGGTGGCGCTGCTGGCCGTCGCCGCCTGCTTGCTGTTGCTGATCCGGCCCACGCTGGACCGCGCCGCCGCCGCCCGGGCGGACGAGCAGCGCTCGGCCACCCAGGCCGAGGTCCTGCGAGGCCAGATCGGCGCGCTCGAGGACGTCCGGGCCGACGCCGGGCCGCTGCAGGCGCGGGCGAAGGCCGCACGCGGCCTGTTCCCGCCCCGCCCCGCCATGCCCAGCCTGGTCGACGCGCTGCAGAAGATCGCCGACCAGTCCGGCGTCGACCTCGTCTCGGTCCAGCCGGCCGCACCAGCGGTGTCCACCGTCAACCCCGGCCTGGCCGAGATCGTCACCGGTGTGGTCGTGACCGGGGGGTACTTCCAGGTGGAGGACTTCCTGGCGCGGCTCGAGGGCCTGGTCAAGGGCTCCGGGGTCGGCCCGGGGATCCCGGCCCGCTCGGTCCTGGTGCGCTCGGTCAGCCTCGCGAGCGCGGGCTCCGGCGGCACCGGCGCCGCGAGCCAGCCCCAAGGCACCACCGCGGCCGGCTCCGGCGTGCTCACCGGCAACATCAGCCTGGTCGCCTTCCAGGCGGTGACGTCGCCGACGACCACGACCGCGGCGCCGGCGTCCACCTCGCCGTCGACCGTCACCCCCGGCCAGGCGCCCCGGCCATCCGGGTCGGTGCCCACCGGCGGCGTCCAGAGGAGGTAGCAGGACGTGGCCATGCAACCGCAGCCAACCCCGACGAGCCCCCGGCAGCGTGCGCTGATCCTCGCGGCGGCGGGGGTGGGACTGCTCGGGCTGGTGCTCGCCGTGGTCGCACCGCAGCTCCTCGGGGGTGACGAGCTCGTCCCGCCGTCGGGGTTGCCGGCGAACGCCGTCGGCCCGACGGCCACGACCGTCCGGTCACCCGAGACGGGCGCGCCGGGCACGGTCGGCCAGGGCGCCCCGAGCGCGTCCACCCCGCCGGCGGCCGGCCAGCCGCCGGTCGTGGCCCCGGCGGGGGCCAAGGACCCGTTCCGCCCGCTCGTCGGCCCCCCGTCGGGCGAGGGCGGCGTCGGACCCGGAACGGCCGGCGGCTCGACCCCCACGACCGTGCCCGGCGCGAGCTCCGGGACCGCCACGACGCCGGGCGGGGGCAGCACGACGGGGCGGAAGGTCACGCTGGTCGACGTGCTCCGCCGCGCCGGCGTCGCGTACGCCGACGTCGAGGTGGACGACAAGCCCTACCGGGTGAGGAAGGGGCAGGTGTTCGCCGGGTCCTACAAGGCGGTCGACATCGGCACCAGCTGTGCCGAGTTCCTCACCGGCGGCACCGCGTTCACCCTGTGCGAGGGCGAGGCGGTGCTCAAGTAGCGGCCCAGCCGTCCATGGGATGAGGACGGCGCCGGGGTAGCATCTGGGCATGCTCCGTTACCTCACCGCGGGCGAGTCCCACGGCCAGGCGCTCGTGGCCATCCTCGAGGGCATGCCGGCCGGCGTCCCCGTCACCACCAGGGACATCGCCGCCGAGCTGGCCCGGCGCCGGCTCGGCTACGGCCGGGGCGCGCGCATGCGCTTCGAGCAGGACCGCCTGGAGGTCCTCGGCGGCCTGCGGCACGGGCGCACCATCGGCTCCCCGGTGGCGGTGCTGGTCGGCAACACCGAGTGGCCCAAGTGGACCGAGGTGATGGCGCCCGACCCGGTGGCCGACCCGGAAGCCGCCGCGACCGGCCGCGGGGTGCCGCTCACCCGGCCCCGGCCCGGCCACGCCGACCTGACCGGCATGCAGAAGTACGGCTTCGGCGAGGCCCGGCCGGTCCTCGAGCGGGCCAGCGCCCGCGAGACCGCGGCCCGGGTGGCGGTCGGCGCGGTCGCCCGCGCGCTGCTGGCCGAGGTGGGCGTGCACGTGCTCTCCCACGTGGTCCGGCTCGGCCGGGTCGAGGCCGACCCGGCCGCGCTGCCCGCCCCGGGCGACGCCGAGCGGGTCGACGCCAGCGGGGTGCGCTGCCTCGACCCGGCCGCCGCCGAGCGGATGACGGCCGCCGTCGACGCGGCCAAGGCGGCCGGGGACACCCTCGGCGGGGTCTTCGAGGTGGTGGCGCACGGGCTGCCGCCCGGGCTCGGCTCCTACGTCCACTGGGACCGCAAGCTCGACGCCCGGCTGGCCGCCGCGCTCATGAGCGTGCAGGCCGTCAAGGGGGTCGAGGTGGGTGACGGCTTCGCGACGGCCGCCCGGCCCGGCTCGGCCGCCCACGACGAGATCGTCCCCGGGCCAGGACGGCCGGCGCGCCGGACCGGGCGCAGCGGCGGCATCGAGGGCGGCATGTCGACCGGGGAGACGCTGCGCCTGCGCGCGGCCATGAAGCCGCTGTCGACCCTTGTCCGCGCGCTCGACACCGTCGACATGGCCACCGGCGAGCCGGCCCGGGCGGTGGTGCAGCGCTCGGACGTGACCGCGGTGCCGGCCGCCGCGGTCGTCGGCGAGGCGGTCGTCGCCCTCGTGCTGGCCGGCGCCCTGCTCGAGAAGACCGGCGGCGACTCCCTCGAGGAGGTGCGCCGCAACCTCGACGCCTACCTGGCCGGGCTGGCCCGGGGCGACGCCCCGGGCGGCGCGCGTCCCTGAGGCCCCGCCGCGGCCGCCCGCGGCCTGGCGCGACCCGGCCGGCCCGCGCACGCCCGCCTCGGCGCGGCCGGCCCGCGCACGCCTCGGCGCGGCCGGCCTGGGCACGCCGGCCCTCGGCGCGGGTGAGCGGGCGCCCCGGTCGGGCTCCCCGTTCAAGACAAGCGCGGAGGTCGGCTGCTACCCTGCTGCGCCAAGCCAGCGCGCCCCCGACCAAAGGAGGCCCTCGCGCGTGCGACCGGTACTGCCCACGATCGTCCTCATCGGGTTCATGGGGGCCGGCAAGTCGACGGTCGGGCAGCTCGTCGCGCGGGCGCTCGGGCGCGAGTTCGTCGACACCGACGTGGTGATCCAGCGCAACGCGCGCATGGACGTGAGCGAGATCTTCCGCCGGGAGGGTGAGGAGGGCTTCCGGCGCCGGGAGGTGACCATGATCGACCGCGCCCTCTCCGCTCCCGGCCGGGTCGTCGCGGTCGGCGGCGGGGCGGTCCTCTCGGCCGGCAACCGCACCGCGCTCAAGCAGGCCGGGCTCCTGGTCTACCTGCGGGCCACCCCCGAGACGCTCGCCGCCCGGCTGGTCGGGGCGACCGACCGGCCGCTGCTGGACAACGCCGCCGACCGGGTGGGCAGGATCCGTGACCTGCTGGTCGCGCGCGGGCCGATCTACGAGACCGCGGGCGACGCGGCGATCGACACCGACCGGCAGACCCCCGAGCAGACCGCGGCCGAGGTGCTCGACTGGTACCGCTGCCGCATCGAAGAGCTGGCCGGCCGATGACACCGGCGGGCGCAGCCCCCGGCCCGCGCGCTCGGGACCGGTCGCCGCTTCCCCCCGCGGGCGCAGGTCCTGGCTCGCGCGGGTTCCCAGGAGCGCCGACCCTGCCGGCGGGCACGTCCGAGCCGCCGGCGCGCACGGTCGAGGTGCGCACGGCGGGCGGCGCGTACGCGGTGCGGATCGGGCCCGGCCTGCTCGACCGTCTCGACGAGCTGCTGCCCGACCTGCCGGGTGCCGAGGCGGCCGCGGTGGTGTTCCCCGAGCCGGTCCGAGGGTTCGCCGAGCGGGCCGCGGCCGCCCTGGCCAGGCGCGGCCTCGTTCCCCATCTGCTCGACGTGCCGGCCGGGGAGGCGGCCAAGCGGCTCGCGGTGGTCGAGACGCTCTACGACCGGCTGGCCGCCGTCCCGACCCACCGGGCCGACCCCGTGGTGGCCGTGGGCGGGGGCGCCACCACCGACGTGGCCGGCTTCGCGGCCGCCACCTGGCTGCGCGGGGTGCCGCTGGTCAACGTCCCGACCACCGTGCTGGGCATGGTGGACGCGGCCCTCGGGGGCAAGACCGGGGTCGACCTCGCGGCCGGCAAGAACCTGGTCGGTGCCTTCCACCAGCCGGCGGCGGTCGTGGCCGACACCGGCACGCTCGCCGGCCTGGACCGCGCCGAGGTCCGCTCCGGCCTCGCCGAGGTGGTCAAGGCCGGCCTGGTCGGGGACCCGGCGCTGGCCGCCGCCTGCCTGGCCCTGGCCGGCCCGGCCGCGGCCGGCGACCCGCAGGCGCTGGCGCCCCTGCTCGAGGCGGCCGTGCGGGTCAAGGCCAGGGTGGTCGCGGCCGACGAGCGCGAGGGCGGCCTGCGGGCGGTGCTCAACTACGGCCACACCCTGGGGCACGCCCTGGAGCGCATGGCCGGGTTCAAGGGCCTGCGCCACGGCGAGGCGGTCGCCCTGGGGATGGTGTTCGCCGCCCGGGTGGCCGAGGCGACCGGCCTGGCCGAGGAGGGCCTGGTCGCCGGCCACGTCCGGGTGCTCGGCGCGCTGGGCCTGCCCACCGGTGGGGTGGCGCTCGACCCCGGGGCGGTGCTGGCCGCCATGGCGACCGACAAGAAGCACCTCGGCGGCATCCGGCTGGTGCTGCTGCGCGCCCCCGGACGGCCCGAGATCGTGCGCGCGCCCGACCCCGGCGTGCTCGCCGCCGCGATCCGAGCCCTCGCCGACGACCCCGGACCGGCGGGGCGCCCGTGATGCGGGGGGGCGCACCAGAGCCGGCGCGCGGGCGGGAGGGGCGCCGGTGACACGGGCGTTTCCACCCGCCGGGAACGGGCCGCGGGTGCTCGTGCTGCACGGGCCGAACCTGGGGGCGCTCGGCCGCCGCGACCCGGCCCACTACGGGACCTTCGACCTCGACGCGATCACGGCCCGGCTCGACGCGCTCGCCGCGGAGCTCGGCGTCGCCGTCGAGGGCCTGCAGTCCGACCACGAGGGCGAGCTGGTCGAGGCGCTCCTGGGCGCCCGTGCGGGCGGGGTCGCCGCCGTCGTGATCAACCCGGGCGCCCTCGCCCACACCTCCTACGCGGTGCGGGACGCGGTCGAGGCGTGCGGCGTCCCCGTGGTCGAGGTCCACCTGTCCAACGTGCACGCGCGCGAGCGCTTCCGGCACCGCCTGGCCATCGCCCCGGTCGCGGCCGGCGTGGTGGCCGGGCTCGGCCCGGCCAGCTACGAGCTGGGGCTGCGTGCGGCCGCAGGCCTGATCGCCCGCGGGTAGAACCGAGCGACGTCCAGGGAACGAATGCCGGTGAGGCCCGAGATGCGAGGAGTCGACGTGTCCGTCCAGCCCACCCACCCCACCCACCCCGACCGCCGCCCTGCCGGCCGGGCGCACCAGGCCAGGGCCACCCTGGCCCGCCGGGGCGCCCTGCGCGCCCTGCTGCCCCCCGCCGACCTGGTCGCCCTGCTGGTCACCAAGCCGGTGAACGTCCGCTACCTCACCGGCTTCTCGGGCAGCTACGGTGCGCTGCTGCTCTTCCACGACCGCACGATCTTCCTGACCGACCGCCGCTACGAGGTACAGGCGGCGGTCGAGGTGACCGGCGCCGAGATCGTGATGGCCCCCAGCGGCCTGGTCGCCGGGGTCGTGACCGTGCTCGGCAACGACGGCGACGGGCTGGGGTTCGAGCCGAACGGGCTCACCTGGGGGATGGGGCAGCGGCTGCGGACCTCGCTGCCCGGGCGGGCCGTGGTGCCCGCCCCCGAGCTGGTCGAGGAGCTGCGCGTGGTCAAGGACGAGGAGGAGATCGCGACCATGCGCGAGGCGGCCCGGATCGGCACGGAGGCCCTCGCCGGGCTGCTCGGCGCCTTGCGGGCCGGGATGACCGAGCGCGAGGTCGCCCTCGACCTCGAGCTGTCGATGCGCCGGCTCGGCGCCGACGGCCTGGCCTTCGACCCGATCGTGGCCTTCGGGGAGCAGGCGGCCGAGCCGCACCACCGGCCCAACGACCGGGAGCTCGCCGCCGGCGACTTCGTGAAGCTCGACTTCGGCGCCCGGGTCGACGGGTACCGCTCCGACATGACCCGCACGGTGGTCCTGGGCCGCGCCTCCGAGCGCCAGCGCGAGCTCTACGAGCTGGTCCTGCGGGCTCAGGCGGCCGGGCTCGCCGCGCTGCGTCCCAGGGTCGTCCCGGGCGAGGTCGACCGCGCCTGCCGGGAGGTCGTCGCCGACGCGGGCCTGGGCGACGCGTTCGTCCACCCCACCGGGCACGGCGTCGGGCTCGAGATCCACGAGGCGCCGTGGGTGCGCCCCGGAGCCGGTGGTAGCATCGCGAGCGGGACGCCAGTGACCGTCGAGCCAGGTGTCTACCTTCCCGGTTTCGGCGGCGTGCGGATCGAGGACCTCGCGGTCGTCCGTCCGGGCGGCCACGAGCTCCTCACCACCGCACCCAAGGAGCTCATCGAGCTGTGACGGACGGACGGCCCGGCGCGCGTCGGAGCCGCTGGCAGGGTTTGAGGAGGCGCCGATGCCAACCACGAACGACCTGAAGAACGGAATGACCCTGAACATCGACGGCAACCTGATGAGCGTGGTGGAGTTCCAGCACGTCAAGCCGGGCAAGGGTGGCGCCTTCGTGCGCACCAGGCTGAAGAACGTGCGCACCGGGCGGGTGCTCGACAAGACCTTCCGGGCCGCCGAGCCGGTCGAGGTGGCCATCCTCGAGAAGCGCGCGATGCAGTACCTCTACCGGGACGAGACCGGCTTCCACTTCATGGACACCGAGACCTACGAGCAGTCGGCGGTCGACGTCGGCGCGGTCGGCGACGCCGCCAACTGGATGGTCGACGGCTCCACCCCGTACGTGACCTTCTACGAGGGCACCGCGATCGGCGTGGAGCTGCCGGCCAGCGTCGAGCTGGCCGTGACCGAGACCGAGCCCGGCATCAAGGGCGACCGGGTCTCGGGGGCGACCAAGCCGGCCACGGTCGAGACCGGCTCGGTCGTGCAGGTGCCGCTGTTCGTCGAGACCGGCGACCGCATCAAGGTGGACACCCGCAGCGGCGCCTACCTGACCCGGGTGCAGTGACCGACCCGCCCGCCCGGCCCGGGATGCGGTCGGCCGCCCGGCGGCGCGCCCTCGACGTCCTCTACGAGGCCGACGTGCTCGAGCAACCCATCGCCACCGTGCTCGCCCGCCACCTCCACCCGCATCCCGGGCGGGCCGAGCGCCCCGACCCCTACACGGTCGAGCTGGTCGCCGGGGTGGACCGCCTCCGCGGCGAGCTGGACGGTCGCATCGGGCGGGCCGCCGAGCACTGGACGGTCGAGCGGATGCCGCTGGTCGACCGCAACCTCCTCCGGCTCGCCACCTACGAGCTGGTGGCCCGGCCGGAGGTCCCGACCGCGGTGGTGCTGGACGAGGCGATCGAGCTGGCCAAGCTGCTGTCGACCGCCGACTCGGGCCGCTTCGTCAACGGCGTGCTCGGCCGCGTGGCGCGCGAGGTCCGCGACGCGCCGGACGACGGCGGCGACCCCCCGGGCGAGGGTGGCCCGGACCCGGCCGAGCGCCCTGGCTAGGCGCCAGCCGCCGACGCCATAGAGACGTTCGAGCCTCTGGTTAGGTCCGAGTCGGTTGCGTGGCGGTCCCATCTCGCCAATAGTTGCGGGCGAGCTTGACGCGGCAAGCTTCGATCCGGTCGAGGGGCCTGAGATGAGCACGCGCGCCGATCAGGCCGAAGGGTGTCCGGACCGCTGTCGCCTGCCGCCGTGGGGTGTCAAGAGAGAAGGGGAGGCGCATGCGGTCGTCCAGGCTCCTGCTGCTCGGGAGCGCGCTGGCCATGCTGCTCCTGCTGCCGTCCGCCGCCGCCGCCGACGCACAGGTCTACCTCGAGGACATGAGCTGCACCGGCATCGGCGCCGAGGGTGAGGGGCTCACCAAGAGTGTCGAGCTGGCGCTCACCCTGGTGAACAAGGACAACGGCTCGGTGCTGTCGAGGCAGACGGTGACCACCTCGGCCGAGGGCGGGTTCAAGACCAGGCTCACGGCCAACCTCAACCAGGTCCTCGGGGTCCGCCTGGTGGTCGCGACCCCCGAGGGCGGCCGGCTCGTGTTCACCGAGCACGTCATGCGCGACGGGCACGCCATGTGCAGCCTGCCCGCCGGGGGCGCCCTGCCCTACACCGGGTCGCCCGACCGCGCCCCGGTCGTGCTCGGGCTGGCCGCCGTGCTCGTCGCGCTCGGGTCCGTCCTGGTCGCCGCCTTTGCCTACCGGGGACGCCGGGTCCTGACCCGGTAGCGCTCGTTCCGCCATGACCCCGTCCGACCCGAGGCACCTGGCCGAGCCGCGAGGGCCCTCGCCGCCGGTCCGCCACCGCGTCCTGATGGTCGCCGCCGGCTGCCTGCTCGTGGTCGTGCTCGCGGTGGCGATCGCCTGGGCGGTGGTTTCCTCCGGGTCCCGCCCCGACCGGTCGCCGGCCGGCTCGCAGCCGGCCCCCGCGACCTCGGTGGGAGCAGCGGCCACGGCCCCGTCGACGACCGCGGCCACGGCCGGGGAGCAGCAGGGCAAGGCAAAGGAAGAGGAGCTGATCGCCAACCCGAGCTTCGAGGCCAGCGTCGCCGGCTGGCGCCCGGTCGGTGCGGCGGTCCTCGAGCGCATCCCGACCGCCAAGGACGGCAGGTGGTCGGTGAAGCTGGTCGGCGGCCCGGGGTCGGCCTCCGCGGCCAGGGCCGGCATCGAGCACGCGGCCGTGCCGGTCGAGCCCGGCGTCAAGGTGAACCAGCTCTACGAGGCGGTCGTGTGGGTCCGCACCAGCAAGCCCGGCACGCTCGTCCAGGTCAACGTGGTCGAGTACGTCGACGGCCGCCGCTTCGCGGTCGACTCGGCGGGCTCCGACCTCCGCAACACCAACTGGCGCCAGATCGAGGTCTACCACTACCTGCACCGGCCCGGCTCGCGCCTGGCCGTGGAGGTGGTCGCCCCCACCCTCCCCCGAGGCGAGAGCGTGCTGGTCGACGGCGTCAAGATGGAGCTGGAGCAGTAGCCGCTCGGGCGTGCTGGTGGTCGCCTCAGCGTGCTGGTGGTCGCCTCAGACATGCTGGTGGTCGCCTCAGACATGCTGGTGGTCGCCCGAGCCGTGGAGCAGGGCGCGCATGGCGTCGCGCAGGCCGTCGAGCGCATCGGCCGGCACCGTCACGTCCGCCCCGGCGACCTCGCCGATCCCCACGACGAACACGTTCGGGCTGGTCGAGCGGAGCCGGCGGGCGATCGCCTCGGGCCTCGGGCCGGCCGCGCTCTCGTCCATGAGCAGGAAGCGGGCGCGCCGCTCGACCGCCTCCCGGTAGGCGTCCTCGGGGTCGGCCGCCTCGCCGACCACCTCCCACTCGGCGGCCACGGACGCCCGGCGCAGCTCGAGGCGGCGCTCCCGCTCGGCGGCGGCGACGACGATGCGGACGGCGGTGCACACGTGGCAGGCTCCTGGCTCGTCGGGTCTGGTCGGCCGCGGCCGCGGCCCGCCCGCAGGGGCGGCCTGCCCGCGCGGTGACTATCCTACCGGCGGGCCGCGGGGCCCGGCGGGGAGGTGAGCGGGACGGGAGCTGGACGCAGGCGGTGCGTGGCGGCCGTGCTGGCAGCCCTCGCGCTGGCCCTCGCCGGGGCGGGGTGCGGGGAAGGCCACCGCCCACCCGACCGCACGGCGCCGCCCGAGACGGCCGCGCCGGCCGCCACCGGCGGCGCGCCCTTCCGGGTGCTCGTGTTCACCCGCACGGCCGGCTTCCGGCACCGGTCCATCGAGGACGCGGTCGCGGCGATCCGGCGCCTCGGGCAGCAGCACGGGTTCGAGGTCGACGACACCGCCGACGCCACCCGGATCGGCGGCCAGGGCCTCGCCGGCTTCCGGGCCGTGGTGTTCCTGTCCACCACCGGCGACGTGCTCGACGGCGGCCAGCAGGCCGCCCTCCAGCGCTACCTCCGGGGCGGGGGCGGCTGGGTCGGCGTCCACGCGGCCGCCGACGCCGAGTACCACTGGCCCTGGTACGGCGGGCTGGTCGGCGCCTGGTTCCGGCGCCACCCGGCCGTCCAGCGCGCCGCGGTCCTCACCGACCCCGACGCCGGCGCCCTGGCCGGGGCGCTGCCCCGGCGCTGGGAGCGCACCGACGAGTGGTACGACTTCAAGACCAACCCCCGCGGCCGGGTCCGGGTCCTCGCCACCCTGGACGAGTCGACCTACTCCGGCGGCGGGATGGGCGGCGACCACCCGATCGTCTGGTGTCACGAGTACGACGGCGGCCGGTCGTGGTACACCGCCATGGGCCACACCAGCGAGAGCTTCCGCGAGCCGCTGTACCTGGCCCACCTGCTCGCCGGCGTCCGCTACGCGGCCGGGGTCGCCGGGGCCCGCTGCGGTCCGGGCGGGTAGCCGGGCGGGTGGGGTCGGCCTCGGCCGGTTCCTGCTTCGGATGCTCCTCGGCAACCTCACCTGCAGCCTGTGCACAACGCGCACGCTGGTGGCCGATGCGGGACGGCAACCGGCCAACGCTCGACGACAAGATCGTCTGGACGGCTGTCGTCAGGGCCCGGTGGCTGACGACCAACGGGTTCGTAACCTTGGTGGGCGCCCGACCGGCGGGTTTGCCGCGCGGCGGCCGGGCGCCTAGCATCTGGAGGACAACCGAACACCGAAGCGCCCTTTAAGGGCTGGTCCTGTGAGGCCAGGAAGGGAGCCGTCCTCGATGCTGCCCCATGCCGCCTCCACCCTGAACGGGCTGGAGGCCTCTTGATGTCCGGGAGCTCCGTGGCGGTCATGGACGCCGCCGACGTGGGCCGGGCCCTCACCCGCATCGCCCACGAGGTGGTCGAGCGCAACAAGGGCACCGGGGACGTGGTGCTGGTCGGCATCCACACCAGGGGCGTGCCGCTGGCCGGGCGGCTCGCGGCCAGGCTGGGCGAGATCGAGGGCCGGCCGGTCCCGGCCGGCGCCCTCGACGTGGCCATGTACCGCGACGACATCGGCCTGCGCCCGCCGGGCGCCACCCACGCCACCCACCTGCCCTTCGACCTCGGCGGCAAGGTGGTCGTGCTGGTGGACGACGTGCTCTACACCGGCCGCACGATCCGGGCCGCGCTCGACGCGCTGGTCGACTTCGGGCGCCCGCGCGCCATCCAGCTCGCCGTCCTGGTCGACCGCGGCCACCGGGAGCTGCCGCTGCGCGCCGACTACGTGGGCAAGAACGTGCCCACCGCCGCCGACGAGGCCGTCCGGGTCCGCCTGGCCGAGACCGACGGGGCCGACGGCGTCGTCATCCACCGGGGTGCCGGCCTCGAGCCCCCCGGAACCGCCGGCCCCCCTGCCCGGCCAGGCGGGGGTCCGCGGCCCGCCCGGAGCGGGGATCCGCCACCCCCGCGGAGCGGGGGTCCGCTTCCCGCCACCCGGAGGGGGACGCGCGCATGAACAAGCACCTGCTGTCGGCCGCCGACCTGTCGGCCGCGGACGTGACCCGCGTGCTCGACACCGCCGCCCACCTGGCCACGGTCACCGACCGGGCCATCAAGAAGCTCCCCACCCTGCGCGGCCGGACCGTCTGCAACCTGTTCTTCGAGGACTCGACCCGCACCCGCATCTCGTTCGAGCTGGCCGCGAAGCGGCTCTCGGCCGACGTCATCAACTTCTCGGCCAAGGGCTCGAGCGTGTCCAAGGGCGAGAGCCTGAAGGACACCGCGATCACCCTCGAGGCCATGGGGGTTGACGCGATCGTGATCCGCCACGGCGCCTCGGGCGCGCCCTGGCGCCTGGCCGAGTGGGTCGACGCCGTGGTCGTCAACGCCGGCGACGGCACCCACGAGCACCCCACCCAGGCCCTGCTCGACCTGTACACCATGCGCCAGCGCTTCCCGAGCTTCGACGGGCTCCGGGTCGCGATCGTCGGGGACGTGCTCCACTCCCGGGTCGCCCGGTCCAACGTGCTGGCCCTGTCCACCATGGGCGCCGAGGTGACCCTGGTCGCCCCGCCGACCCTGCTGCCCGCCCGGGTCGAGACCTGGGGGGTGACCGTCTCCTACGACCTCGACGCCGTGCTGCCAAAGCAGGACGTGGTCATGCTGCTGCGGATGCAGCTCGAGCGGCAGCGGGCCGGATTCTTCCCGTCGCTGCGGGAGTACGCCCGCCTCTACGGGCTGGACGCCCGGCGGCTGGACGCGATGGCGCCCCACGCGATCGTGATGCACCCGGGGCCGATGAACCGGGGGGTCGAGATCGCCGCCGACGTGGCCGACTCGATCGAGCGCTCGGTGATCGCGAGCCAGGTGAGCAACGGCATCAGCGTGCGCATGGGCCTGCTCTACCTGCTGCTCGGCGGCCCGGCGGTGGCCGGGGAGGTGCCCAGGTGACCCGGCCGGAGGATGGCCGGGGAGGTGCCCGGGTGACCCGGCCCGGTGGTCGCCAGACGCGGCGGGGTGGGGCGGTGCTGCTCCGCGGCGGGCGGCTGGTCGACCCGGCCGGCGGCCACGACGGCCAGCGCGACGTGCTGGTCCGGGGCGGCCTCGTCGCCGAGGTGGGGGAGGGCCTGGACGCGGCCGGCGCCACCGTCGTCGACTGCGGCGGGCTGGTGGTCAGCCCCGGCTTCTGCGACCTGCACGTCCACTTCCGCGAGCCGGGCCGGGAGGACGCCGAGACGATCCAGACCGGCTCGCGGGCGGCCGCGCTGGGCGGCTTCACCGCCGTCTGCCCGATGCCCAACACCGACCCGGTGGCCGACAACGCCGGGGTGGTCGAGATGGTCGCCGCCCGCGGGCGCGAGGTCGGCCTGGTCGACGTGTTCCCGGTCGGGGCGGTCACCGTCGGCCAGCGCGGCACCGAGCTGGCCGAGCTCGGGGCGATGGCCCGGTCGGCGGCCGCGGTCGACTGCTTCTCCGACGACGGCCGGCCGATCCGGGAGGCCCGCCTGCTCCGCCTGGCCCTCGAGTACGCGCGCGCCTTCGACGCGGTCGTCGCCGACCACGCCGAGGACACCTCGCTCACCGACGGCGCCCAGATGCACGAGGGAGAGGTCTCGGCCATCCTCGGGCTGCAGGGCTGGCCGGCCGCGGCCGAGGAGATGGTGGTCGCCCGCGACCTGCTGCTCGCCGAGCTGACCGGCGGCCGCCTGCACCTGTGCCACGTGTCCACCGCCAATGCGGTCGAGCTGGTCCGGGCGGCCAAGGCCCGCGGGGTGCGGGTCACCGCCGAGGCGACGCCGCACCACTTCACGCTCACCGACGAGGCGGCGCGCTCCTACGACCCGGTGTTCAAGGTCAACCCGCCCCTGCGCGAGAAGGCCGACGTCGAGGCGGTCCGCGCCGGCCTGGCCGACGGCACCCTGGACGCCATCGCCACCGACCACGCCCCCCACGCCCGCGAGGACAAGGAGGTCGAGTGGGCGGCCGCCCCGCCCGGGATGCTCGGGCTCGAGACCGCCCTGGCGCTCGCCCTCACCGAGCTGGTCGAGCCGGGCTTCCTCACCCTGCCCCAGATGGTCGAGCGCCTCACCGCCGGCCCGGCCCGCTGCCGGCGCCTGCCCGGCCACGGCGGCCCGGTGGCGGCCGGGGCCCCGGCCAACCTGGCCGTGTTCGACCCGGCGGCACGCTGGACGGTGGACGCCGGGACGCTGGCCAGCCGGGCCCGCAACACGCCCTACCACGGGCGCGAGCTGACCGGCCGGGTCGTCCACGTCCTGCTGCGGGGCACGTTCACCGTCCGCGACGGGCGGGTGACCCGATGAGGGGGCACCAATGAGCTGGGTGTTCGGCCTGCTCGCGGTCGCGGCCCTGGCCGGGCTGGCCACGTGGCTGGTGCTGGCCGCGGTGCGGCGGACCGCCCGCCGGCAGCAGCAGGGCCTACCGCCCCTGCCCGAGTGCCCACCGGCCTCCGGCGCGTCCGGCACCGGCGCGCGCGGCGCGCTGCTCGAGGCGGCCGGCGCCCGCTACCTCGGTACCACCTACGCGCCCTCGACCGTGCGCCGCTTCTCCGGCTACGGCCTGCTCGGCCGCACGGTCGTCGCCCTCGCCCTGGAACCGGCCGGGCTCCGCGTGGACCGGGGTGCCCTGGGCGCCTGGTGCATCCCGGCCGAGGCCCTGCAGGGCGCCGAGGTCGCCACCCATCACGCCGGCAAGGCGGTGTACGCGCCGCGGGTGCTGGTGGTCGACTGGCGGCTCGGCGGCACCGGCCTGCGCTCGGGCTTCGTCCTGGACGAAGCCGCCGCCGAGTGGGCGTCTCGCCTGGACGCCCTGGTGCCGCGATGATGCGGGCGGGCGCACCCCAGGCGGGACTCGGGCGGCAGGGGCGCCAGGCGCGGGCGGGCGCACCCCAGGCGGGACTCGGGCGGCAGGGGCGCCAGGCGCGGGCCGCGCTGCTGGTGCTCGAGGACGGGACCGCGTTCCGGGGGGAGGCGTTCGCGGGCGGCGGGACGGTGGCGGGGGAGGTGGTGTTCAACACGGCCATGAGCGGCTACCAGGAGGTGCTCACCGACCCGTCCTACCACGGGCAGCTGGTGTGCATGGCCGCCCCCGAGGTGGGCAACTACGGCACCACCGCGGCCGACGCCGAGTCCGACCGGGTCCAGGTGACGGCGTTCCTGGTCCGCCAGGCGGCCAGGCGCCCGTCGAGCTGGCGGGCCGAGCGCACCCTGGCCGAGGAGCTGGAGGCTGCCGGGGTGCCCGGGGTCGAGGGCCTGGACACGCGGCGGCTCGTCCGCCACCTGCGCACCGCCGGGGCGATGCGGGGCGCGCTGTCCACCGAGACGGGTGACGACGAGGCCCTGCGCCGGCTCGCCCTGGACGCGCCCGACCCCAACGGCCTCGCCCTGGTGGACCGGGTGACCCGTGCCGACCCGGTGGAGCTGCCCGCCGACGGCGAGGAGCGCTACCGGGTCGTGCTCTACGACTTCGGTGCCAAGGCCAACATCGGCCGGCGGCTGCGCCGGCTCGGCGCCCGGGTGCGGGTCGTGCCCGCCTCGACCCCGGCCGCGGACGTGCTCGCCTGGGAGCCGGACGGCGTGATGCTGTCCAACGGCCCCGGCGACCCGGCCACCGTCGCGGGCGGCGTGGCGGCCACCGCCGGGCTGCTCGGGCGGGTGCCGCTGTTCGGCATCTGCCTCGGCCACCAGCTCCTCGGCCTCGCCGTGGGCGGGCGGACCGTGCGCCTGCCCTTCGGGCACCGCGGCGTGAACCAGCCGGTCGTCGAAGTGGCCACCGGCCGGGTCGCGGTCACCAGCCACAACCACGGGTTCGCGGTCGACGCCCGGAGCCTGCCGGCCAGCGTCCGGGTCACCCACCGCAACGCCAACGACGGGGTCGTCGAGGGACTGGAATGCCTCGATGCTCCCGCCTTCTCGGTCCAGTACCACCCGGAGGCCGCCCCCGGCCCCCATGACGCCCACCCGCTGTTCCAGCGCTTCGCCGCCACGATGGACGCCGGCCGGCCCCATCGCTCCGGGTAGAAAGGGAGCACGCCATGGCACACGAGCAGCGCACCTTCCGGGCCCTCGGCGGGGTCGACGAGGGCACCCTGCCCCCGACCGGCGAGGTCGCCGACGCCCTGCGGGCCGAGTTCGACCGCGCCTTGGCGCTCAAGGCGAGCCTGCGGGGCGAGGCCGAGGCGCCCGTCTCGCCCACCGGGCGGCGCACCACCGCCGCCGACGAGGCCAAGCTCCGCACGCTCGTGGCCAGCGTCGAGGGGGCGAGCCGGTTCGCGATCCGGCTCCGCCTGCTCGCCCCCTCCCAGGTGCGTGCCCTCTGGGCCGAGGCCATCCGCAAGGGCCTGTACGACGGCTGGGACGCCGGCCAGTCCGCCTACACCCACGCCGCCGCCGAAGCGGCGGGCGGGGCGCCGGGGACGGCGGCGGACCGGGAGCTGGGGACGGCGGCGGACCGGGAGCTGGGGACGGCGGCGGGCGGGGAGCCGGGAACCAGCCAGGCGGGCGCGGAGCCGGGAACCGGCCGGGGGGGCGGCGCGCCGGAGACGGCGGCGGACCGGCTCGGGCCGCCAGCCGCCCGCGAGGCGCGCGACCCCGTGCTCGGGCGGGGCTCCCGCGACCCCGTGCTCGGACCGGAGGGCTGATGCCGCTCCGCCGTGACCTCCGCTCCGTCCTGGTCGTCGGGTCAGGGCCGATCGTGATCGGCCAGGCGGCCGAGTTCGACTACTCGGGCACCCAGGCCTGCCGGGCCCTGCGCTCGCTCGGCCTGCGCGTGGTCCTGGTCAACTCCAACCCGGCCACGATCATGACCGACCCCGAGGTGGCCGACGCCACCTACCTCGAGCCGCTCACCGCCGAGCGGGTCGGCGCGGTGCTCGACGCCGAGCGGCCGGACGCGCTGCTGCCCACCCTCGGCGGCCAGACCGCCCTCAACCTGGCCGTCGAGCTGGCCGAGAGCGGCGCCCTGGAACGGGCCGGCACCCGCCTCGCCGGCGCCACCGTCGAGGCGGTCAGGCGGGCCGAGTCCCGCCGGGCGTTCACCGAGGTCTGCCGGGCGGCAGGACTCGAGCTGCCCCGCGGGATCGAGGTGGGGTCGGTCGAGGACGGGCTCGCCGCCGTCGCCGAGCTCGGCCTGCCCGTGGTCCTGCGGCCCTCGTTCACGCTGGGGGGCTGGGGCGGGGGCGTGGCCCACCGCCGGGACCAGCTCGCCGAGCTGCTCGGCCAGGGGCTCGCGGCCAGCCCGGTCCACCGGGTGCTGCTCGAGGAGTCGGTGCTCGGCTGGAAGGAGTTCGAGCTCGAGGTGATGCGCGACCGGGCCGACAACGCGGTGGTCGTCTGCTCGATCGAGAATCTCGACCCCATGGGGGTGCACACCGGCGACTCGATCACGGTCGCGCCGCAGATGACCCTGTCCGACGTCGAGTACCAGGCGATGCGGGACGACGCGATCACGGTGCTGCGGGCCGTCGGGGTGGAGACGGGCGGCGCGAACGTGCAGTTCGCGGTCGACCCGGCCAGCGGCCGCCGGGTGGTGATCGAGATGAACCCCCGGGTCTCCCGGTCCTCCGCGCTGGCCTCCAAGGCGACCGGGTTCCCGATCGCGAAGGTCGCCGCCCTGCTCGCGGTCGGCTTCACCCTGGACGAGATCCGCAACGAGGTGACCGGCAAGACCGCCGCCGCCTTCGAGCCGACCATCGACTACGTCGTCTGCAAGGTGCCCAGGTTCGCGTTCGAGAAGTTCCCGGGCGCCGACCCGGTGCTGACCACCAGGATGAAGTCGGTCGGGGAGGTCATGGCGATCGGCCGCACGTTCCCCGAGGCCCTCCAGAAAGCCTTCAGGTCGCTCGAGACAGGTTCCGACGGCCTCTGGGAGGCTGAGCCCGCTCCGGCCTCCGATCCTGCGCAGCTCCTCGCCGACGTGGCGGTGCCGACCGAGCAGCGCCTGCATCACGTCATGCGGGCGCTGCGGGACGGCTTCACCGTCGACGAGGTGGCCGGGGCCTCCTCGATCGACCCGTGGTTCGTGGACGGGATCGCCCGCGTCGTCGAGGTCGGGGCCGAGGTGGAGGCGGCCGGCAGCATCGACGCGCTCGGCCGGGACCTGCTCTGGCGGGCCAAGCGGCACGGGTTCTCCGACCGGCAGCTCGCCGCGGCGGTGGGGGCGACCGAGGGCGAGGTGCGGACCAGGCGCCGGGCCCTCGGGGTGGAGCCGGTCTACCGCTCGGTCGACACCTGCGCGGGCGAGTTCGAGGCGTCCACCCCGTACTTCTACTCCACCTACGAGGAGGAGACGGAGGTGCCGGCCACCGCCCGGCCCCGGGTGGTGGTGCTCGGGTCGGGACCCAACCGCATCGGCCAGGGGGTCGAGTTCGACACCGCCTGCGTGCACGCCGTCCAGGCGCTGCGCGAGGCCGGCTACGAGACGGTCATGGTGAACTGCAACCCGGAGACCGTCTCCACCGACTACGACGTCGCCGACCGCCTCTACATCGAGCCGCTCACCTGCGAGGACGTGCTCGAGGTGTGCCGGGCCGAGGCGCGCTCGGGGCCGCTCGTGGGCGTGGTCGTCACCATGGGCGGCCAGACCCCCCTGCAGCTCGCCCACGGGCTGGCCGCCGCCCGGGTGCCGCTGCTCGGCACCCCGAGCGAGGCGATCGACCTGGCCGAGGACCGGGGCCGCTTCGGCGCGGTGCTGGCCCGCTGCGGGCTCGACGCCCCGCCCTGGGGCCAGGCCGCCACCGCCGAGGAGGCGTGGGCGGTGGCCGAGCGGGTCGGCTACCCGGTCCTGGTCCGCCCCTCCTACGTGCTCGGCGGCCGCTCCATGGAGGTCTGCTACGACGCCGACGCCCTGGCCCGGTCCCCCGCGCTGGCCAGCGTGCGCCTGTCGGGCCGGCCCGTGCTGGTCGACCGCTTCCTGGAGGACGCGGTCGAGGTCGACGTCGACGCGCTCGCCGACGCCCCTGGCGAGGTGCTCGTCTGCGGGGTGATGGAGCACATCGAGGAGGCCGGCGTGCACTCCGGCGACTCCGCCTGCGTGCTGCCGCCCATCACGCTCGGAGCCGACCAGGTGGCGGCGATCGGCGAGGCCACCGCGAGGCTCGCCCGCGAGCTCGGGGTGGTCGGCCTCCTCAACGTGCAGTTCGCGGTCAAGGGCGACCGGCTGTACGTGATCGAGGCCAACCCGCGCGCGAGCCGTTCGGTCCCGTTCGTGGAGAAGGTCACCGGCCTGCCGGTGGCCAAGGCGGCCGCTCTGCTCGGCACCGGAGCGACCCTCGCGAGCCTGCGCGAGGCCGGCATGCTGCCGCCCGGGAAGGGGGTGCTGGCGCCCGAGCCGGCCCACGTCGGGGTCAAGGAGGCGGTCCTGCCGTTCGCCCGCTTCCCGGGCGCCGACTCGCTGCTCGGACCCGAGATGCGCTCGACCGGCGAGGTCCTCGGCCTGGACCAGGCCTTCGGGGCCGCCTTCGCCAAGAGCCAGGAGGCCGCCTACGGCGCCCTGCCGACCAAGGGGGTCGCGTTCCTGTCGGTGCGCAACGCCGACAAGCGGGCCATCGTGCTGCCCGCCAAGCGCCTGGTCGACCTCGGCTTCGAGCTGGTGGCCACGGCCGGCACGGCTCGCGTGCTGGCCCGCAACGGGGTGCCGGCCTCGGTCGTGCGCAAGGTGGGCGAGGGCCCCGACAACGTGGCCGACCGCATCCGGGCCGGGGAGATCGACGTGGTCGTCAACACCCCCCAGGGCTCGGGCCCGCGCAGCGACGGCTACGAGATCCGCGCTGCCGCGGTGGCCGCCGACATCCCGATCGTCACCACCCTGTCCGGCCTGACCGCCATGGTCCAGGGCGTCGAGGCACGCCTGGCCGGCCAGTTCACGGTCCGCTCGGTCCAGGCCTGGCACGCCCAGGGCGAGGAGGGCTCGGCCGGGCCCATCCGGCCCGGCGCCGGCCTTGCGGCCGGGGTGACCGGGCAGGCCGGGGTCGGGGTGACCGGGCAGGCCGGGGTCGGGCAGGCCGGGGTGGCCGGGGCCGGGCAGGCCGGGCAAGCCGGGGTGGCCGGGGTGGCCGGGGCCGGGGAGGCGGGGATGGCCGGGACCGGGGAGGCGGGGGCGGGGGTGGCCGGGTGACCAGGCTGGCTGGGGAGCGCTGCCCGGTGGTGGCCCGCGAACGGGCAGGCGCCTACCACCGGCTCACCGTGGCCGCCCCGGCGGTCGCGGCCACCGCCCGCGCCGGGCAGTTCGTCGAGGTGCGGCCCGGGGCCGACCGGTCGTTGCTGCTCGGGCGCGCCTTCTCGGTCCATGCGGCCGACCCCGACGCGGGCACCGTCGAGGTCGTGTTCGACGTGGTCGGCCCGGGCACCCGCGCCCTGGCCGACGTCGGCCCGGGCGACGCGGTCGACGTGCTCGGGCCGCTCGGCCGGCCGTTCGCCCCTCCCGCTCCGACCGGCAACGGCGGCGGGCCGCCCGCCTGCCTGCTCGTCGGGGGCGGCTACGGCACCGCGCCGCTGTTCCTGCTCGCCAGGGACCTGCGTGCGCGCGGCTGCCCGGTGGACGTGCTGACCGGCGCGTCGACCGCGGCCCGCCTGCTCGAGCCGGAGGCGTGCGCGCGCCTCGGACGCTCGCTCACGGTCACCACCGACGACGGCTCGGCCGGGCGCCGCGGGGTCGTCACCGACCCCATGCCAGAGCTGCTCGCCCAGGCCCGCACCGGGCAGGTCTACGCGTGCGGCCCCATGCCGATGCTGGCCGCGGTGAGCCGGACCGCCGCCGCGGCCGGGGTGCCCTGCCAGGTCGCGGTCGAGGAGCGGATGGCGTGCGGGACCGGCATCTGCTTCTCCTGCGTGGTGCCGGTGCTCGAGGGCCCGGGGGAGCCGGGCGGGCCGTCCAGTACCGGCACCGGCACCGGCACCACGCGCATGGCCAGGTCGTGCGTTGAGGGGCCGGTCTTCGACGGCGCCGCCGTCGCCTGGGCCGAGCTGGGCCTGGCCCCGGCCGCCGCGGACCGGCCCGGGGTGGGGGAGCGGGCGCCGTGACCGGCGCCGCTCCCTCCCCCGGGGCCCGCCTCGGGCCCGGGGTCCCGCCCGCCCCCGGGGCCTCGCCCGCCCCCGGGGCCTCGCCCGCCCCCGGCACCCCGCCCGCCCCCCGGGCCCGCCTCGGGCCCGGCCCGGACCTCTCGGTCGACCTGTGCGGGGTCCGGCTGGCCACGCCGGTGCTGGCCGCGTCGGGCTGCTTCGGGTTCGGCCGCGAGATGGCCCGCTTCCTCGACCTGCGCGAGGTCGGCGCGGTGGTCACCAAGTCGGTCAGCCTCGAGCCGCGCCGCGGGCGGCCCACGCCCCGCATGGCCGAGACCCCCTCGGGGATGCTGAACGCGATCGGCCTGCAGAACCCGGGCGTCGAGGCGTTCTGCGCCACCGACCTGCCGTTCCTGGCCGGCGCGGGCGCACGGGTGGTGGCCAGCGTGGTCGGCCGCAGCGCGGCCGAGTTCGCACGGGTCGCCGGGCGCCTGGCACGCGAGGACGCGGTCGACCTGATCGAGGTGAACCTCTCCTGCCCCAACGTCGAGCACCGCGGCGAGGTGTTCGCCACCGACCCGGACGCCGCGGCCGCGGTGGTCGCGGCCGTGAAGGCCGCCACCGGGCAGCCCGTGCTCGCCAAGCTGACCGCCGACGTGACCGACCTGGTCGCGGTGGCCAGGGCCGTGGTCGAGGCGGGCGCCGACGGCCTCACCCTGATCAACACGCTGCTGGGCATGGCGGTCGACGTCCACCGCCGGCGCCCGCTGCTGGCGGCCGGCACCGGCGGCCTGTCCGGCCCGGCCATCCGGCCCGTGGCCGTGCGCTGCACCTGGCAGGTCGCCACCGCCCTGCCCGGGGTACCCATCGTGGGCACCGGGGGCATCCTGACCGCCGAGGACGCGGCCGAGTTCCTGCTGGTCGGGGCCAGGGCGGTCGCGGTCGGCACCGCCAGCTTCGTCGACCCTCGAGCCGCGGTCGAGGTCGCCGACGGGCTCGCCGCCTACCTCGAGACCCAGGGCTGCGGGTCCGTGGCCGAGCTGCCCGCCCTGTTCCAGCCCGAGAGGTGAGCATGACCAGCATCGTCTTCAAGAGGAAGGGACCGGAAGAGGACCCTGGGGAGTTCGGCTCGCCCGTGATCCTGGCGCTCGACACCGCCGACCTCGACCTCGCCCTCGACTGGGCCGAGCTGGCCGCGCCCGCGATCGGCATGGTCAAGGTGGGGTTCGAGCTGTTCTGCGCCCACGGCGCCGGCGCGGTGCGCGCCCTGCGCGGCGAGGGCCACCGGGTGATGCTCGACCTCAAGCTCCACGACATCCCGGTCACGGTCGGCCGCGCGGTGGAGGCCGCGGCCGAGCTCGACGTCAGGATGGTGACCGTCCACGCTGCGGGCGGCCGGGCGATGCTGGAAGCGGCGGTGGAGGCCGCCGCCGGGCGGGTGGACGTGGCCGCGGTCACCGTGCTGACCAGCCTCTCACCGCCCGACCTGGCCGGGCTCGGCCTCGGCGACGCCGCGGCCACGGCCGAGCGGCTGGCCCGGCTCGCGGTCCTGGCCGGTTGCCCGGCCCTGGTCTGCTCCCCGCTCGAGGCCCGGCGCCTGCGGGCCGCGACCGGCCCTGCGGCCTCCCGCGCTTCAGGCAGCCCGGCCTCGCCTGCTTCAGGCAGCCCGGCCTCGCCTGCTACAGGCAGCCCGGCCTCCCGCGCTTCAGGCGGTGGAGCCTCGCCCGCTTCTGGTGGTGCGGTCTCGCGCGCTTCTGGTGGTGGGGCCTCGCGTGCCTCAGGCCAGCGGGTCCAGCTGGTCTGCCCCGGCGTCCGGCTGGACACCGGCGGCCAGGGCGGCCCGGACGACCAGGCCCGGGTGGCCACGCCGGCCGAGGCGGTGCGGGCCGGGGCCGACTGGCTCGTGGTCGGGCGCCCGATCACCCGGGCGCCCGACCCGGCCGCGGCCGCCCGGGCCGTGCGGGACGAGGCGGTGGCGGCCCGGTGACCCCGAGCGGCCCGGTGTCCCCGAGCGGCCCGCTGACCCCCGGCGACCCCCTGGTCGAGCCGCCACTGCCAGGCGGGCCGCTCGACCAGCCCGGGGTGATCCAGCTGTACCGGCGGGCCGGGGCCCTGCGCACCGGGCACTTCGTGCTCTCGTCGGGCCGTCACTCCGACACCTACCTCCAGTCCGCGCTGGTCCTGCAGTGGCCGCGGGTGGCCGAGGCGCTCGGGCGGGCGCTCGCCGAGCCCTTCCAGGGGCTGGTCGACGCCGTGGTCGGGCCGGCCCTCGGCGGGGTGGTGATCGGGCACGAGACGGCCAGGGCGCTCCACGCCCGCATGGTCTTCACCGAGCGGGTGCGGGGCGCCGCCGCCCTGCGGAGATCGTTCCAGGTCGCCCCGGGGGAGCGTGTGCTGGTCACCGAGGACGTCGTCACCACGGGTGGCTCCGCCCTGGAAGTGTGCGACCTGCTCGAGGCGGCCGGGGCCGAGGTCGTCGCGCTGGCAACGATCATCGACCGCCTGCCCGGATCCGTGCAGCTCCCGGTTCCCTTCACCGCCCTCGCCCGGGTCGCCGCAGGGGCATGGGAGGCGGCCGAGTGCCCCTCCTGCCTGGCCGGGTCGACGGCCGAGTCGCCTGGCTCGCGACGTCTCGACGGCCACGGGCAGTGACCGGGAACCAGCCGGTTACCGGGCCGGTATGTCGGGAAATCTACAGAGAGGGCGTTCTGACCTGCGCCGATAGATTGTGGCCACCCCCAAGGTGTGCGTAGAATCCGGCGCGTTCTTCGAAACCGGCACCCGGGGGGCGTGCGGGTCGTCCGCGCAGGCCACCCCGAACGAGGAGGCACCATGCCACTGCCCACCCTGACGCCCGAGCAGCGCCAGCAGGCCTTGGAGAAGGCGGCCGAGGCGCGGCGCAAGCGGGCCGAGCTCAAGGCGCAGTTGAAGAGCGGCAACATGACCCTGGCCACCGTGCTGGACAAGGAAGGCGACGAGACGGTGGGCAAGATGAAAGTTGCCAGCGTGCTCGAGAGCCTGCCAGGCGTCGGCAAGGTGCGCGCCCGCAAGATCATGGAGAAGCTCGACATCTCGGCGTCGCGCCGCGTGCGGGGCCTCGGCTCCAAGCAGAAGGACGCCCTGCTGTCCGAGTTCAGCACCAAGAAGTAACCGCGCTGGGCGCTGCGTCAGGCAGAGGATCGTCCGACCACCCCGGCCGCCTGATCGTGCTTGCCGGCCCCTCGGGGGTTGGCAAGGGGGCCATCGTGGCCAGGCTCCTGGCCGCACTGCCAGACCTCGAGCTGTCGGTTTCGGCCACCACCCGGCACCCCCGGCCGGCCGAGGACGAGGGCAGGCACTACTACTTCGTGGACCCCGACCTGTTCACGAAGCTGGTCGCCTCGGGTGGCTTCCTGGAGTGGGCCGAGATCTTCGGCCATCGCTACGGCACGCCGCGCGAGCCGGTCGCGCGCGCACTGGAGCGGGGGCGGGACGTGATCGTCGAGATCGACGTCCAGGGCGCCCGCCAGGTGCGGGCGAGCACGCCGGACGCGTACATGGTGTTCATCAAGCCGCCAAGCCTTGCCGAGCTCGAGCGGCGGCTGCGGACCCGGGGCACCGAGAGCGAGGAGCAGGTCCAGCGGCGGCTGGCCAAGGCGTCCGACGAGCTGGCCGCCGAGCCGGAGTTCGACGTCTCGGTGGTCAACGACGACCTGGAGACGGCCGCTCGCGAGGTGATCGACATCGTCACCCGCCTGCGGCGTACCATCGACAAGTAGGCATCCGCAGTTCCGAGGAGCGACAGCACGTGATCGAACCGAAGATCGACGACCTGCTGGCGCGGGTCGACTCCAAGTACACCCTGGTCATCCTGGCCGCAAAGCGGGCCAGGCAGATCAACGGCTACTACTCCCAGCTCGGCGAGGGCATCGGCGAGTTCGTGCCGCCCATGGTCGACGCCGGCCCCAACCGCAAGGCCCTCTCCGTCGCCCTCCAGGAGCTCGGCGAGGACAAGCTCAACTGGGAGCGCCCCGCCGACCTGGCCGAGTCGATCAAGTAGCGGCGCGGGGGGCCCAAGCCCCCCGAGTCCCCCCAAGGCGCAGCGGACTTCGTCCGCAACCCAGCGCTCTCCAGACAAGCTGGGACGACCATGGCTGACCGTGAACCTGTGGTCCCGCCGAGCCCTGGCGGGCTCGGCGGGACCCGGGTGCTGCTCGCGGTCACCGGGGGCATCGCCGCCTACAAGGCCGCCGAGCTGGCCCGCGAGCTGCTGCGGGCCGGGGCCGAGGTGCAGCCGCTGCTGACCGAGGCGGCCGAGGCGTTCGTGACCAGGGCCACCTTCGCCGCCCTGACCGGCCGTCGGGTCCCCTCGTCGATCTGGGACGAGCCGGGCGAGGTGGAGCACGTCACGCTCGCCCGCTGGGGCCACGTCCTGGTGGTCGCCCCGGCCACCGCCCACACCCTGGCCCGGCTCGCCGCCGGGCTCGCCGACGACCTCGTCACCAACGTCGCCCTGGCCTTCGGCGGGCCGGTGGTGGTCGCCCCCGCGATGCACACCGAGATGTGGGAGCATCCGGCCACCCGCAGCAACCTCGAGGTGCTCGCCGCCCGTGGCGTGCGGGTGATCCCGCCGGCATCCGGCCCGCTCACCTCCGGCGACGTCGGCCCCGGCCGCCTCGCCGACCTCCCCGACCTGGTCGCCGGCGTCGCCGCCGCGCTCGCGCCCGGCCAGCGCTCCGGCCCCGGCGCCGGGCCGCCTGCCGGGGTGCGCTCCCCGGGCACGGGGGGGCCCGCCCGCGGGCTGGCCGGGGTGCGGATGCTGGTCAGCCTCGGCGGCACCCGCGAGCCGCTCGACCCTGTCCGCTACCTCGGCAACCGGTCCTCCGGGCGCATGGGCGCCGCGGTCGTGGCCGAGGCGCTGCGGCGGGGCGCCGAGGTCACCGCGGTCGCCGCGGCCACCAGCGTCGACCTGCCCGCCGGCGTGCGCGAGCTACGGGTCGAGACCGCGCAGCAGCTCTACGACGTCGTGCTCGCCGAGGCGGCCGCCCACGACGTGATCGTGATGGCCGCCGCGGTCGCCGACTTCCGGCCCAAGGCGGCCGCCGAGCGCAAGCTCAAGAAGGAGCGGGGCGTGCCCGAGGTCGTGCTCGAGCCCACCCCCGACACCCTGGCCGAGCTCGGCCGGGTCCGCCGCCCGGGCCAGGTCCTGGTCGGCTTCGCCGCCGAGACCGACGGCCACGTCGAGGGCGGGCGGCGGAAGCTCGAGCGCAAGCGCCTCGACCTCGTGGTCGTCAACCACGTCGAGGGGGCCGGGTCGGCCTTCGGGGCCGACGCGGCCACCGCCTACCTGGTGGACGCCGATGGCGTCGAGCCCCTGCCCGGCGCCACCAAGGCCGAGATCGCCCGCCGCCTGCTCGACCGGGTCGAGGCCCTCCTGGCCGGCTGACCGGCCGCCCCCGCGCGGGCGTCACCACATCCCCTTGCCCTGCTGGCCTTGCCCGGCACGGGAGCCGATACGGTATCGTTCCCCCTGCCGGACCCGTGCCAGCGTCGGGGGGGCTGGGGCCGTTTGCTCCTGGCATGGGGCGCCGTCTACCCTTCCCGGAGCCCGTGCTCGTGCCCGGGTCGTGACACGAATCCTGGAGGCTGGCCCGTGGCAAACCGCTACCTGTTCACGTCGGAGTCGGTGACCGAGGGTCACCCGGACAAGATGGCCGACCAGATCTCGGACGCCGTGCTCGACGAGATCCTGCGTTCCGACCCGGCCGGACGGGTGGCCTGCGAGACGCTGATCACCACCGGGCTGGTGGTGGTGGCCGGGGAGATCTCGACCTCGACCTACGTCGACATCCCCTCGACGGTCCGGCGCACGATCCTCGAGATCGGCTACGACCGGGCCAAGTACGGCTTCGACGGGGCGACCTGCGGGGTCACCGTGGCCATCGACGAGCAGTCGCCCGACATCGCCCAGGGCGTGGACCACGCCTACGAGGAGCGCGCCGGCGACACCGACCCGCTCGACACCCAGGGCGCCGGCGACCAGGGGATGATGGTCGGCTACGCCTGCGACGAGACCCCGGAGCTCATGCCCCTGCCCATCTCCCTGGCGCACCGCCTGTCGCGCCGGCTGGCCGAGGTGCGCAAGACCGGGCTCATCCCCTACCTGCGCCCGGACGGCAAGACCCAGGTCACCATCGAGTACGAGGCGGGCCGCCCGGTGCGGCTGGACACGGTGGTGGTGTCCACCCAGCACGGCCCCGACATCGACCTCGACACCCTGCTGACCCCCGACGTGCGCGAGCACGTGATCGAGGCGAGCCTGCCCGAGGGGCTGGCCGCCGAGGGGCTGCGGGTGTTCGTCAACCCGACCGGACGGTTCGAGCTTGGCGGGCCCAGCGCCGACACCGGGGTGACCGGCCGCAAGATCATCGTCGACACCTACGGCGGCATGGCCCGCCACGGCGGCGGGGCGTTCAGCGGCAAGGACCCGACCAAGGTCGACCGCTCGGCCGCCTACGCCGTCCGCTGGGTCGCCAAGAACGTGGTCGCCGCCGGCCTGGCCCGCCGCTGCGAGGTCCAGGTCGCCTACGCGATCGGCGTCGCCCACCCGGTGAGCGTGTTCGTGGAGACGTTCGGCACCGAGCAGGTCGACCCGGAGAAGCTCGGCAAGCTCATCCCCGAGTTCTTCGACCTGCGCCCGGCCGCGATCGTCCGCGACCTCGACCTGCGCCGGCCCATCTACCGCAAGACGGCCGCCTATGGGCACTTCGGCCGGTCCGAGCCGGAGTTCTCCTGGGAGTCGACCACCCGGGCCGAGGAGCTGGCCGGGGCGGCCGCCTCGCTCTAGGACGACCGCGCCAGCCGAGGCAGGCCACCCGGAGGCGGCCGGGTGGCCTGCCTCCGCCGGGGTGGAGGTCGTCGTCGACGTGCCCCTGTTCCACCTCGACCGGCCGTTCACCTACCGCCTGCCCGAGGCCTTGCGCGGCCAGGTCCGGTTCGGCAGCCGGGTGAAGGTCCCGTTCGGCGGCCGTCGCCGGGTCGACGCCTGGGTGGTCGGGTTCACCGGCGAGCTGCCCGACGGCGCCCGCGACGTCGAGCGCCTGGTCTCGCCCGTCCCCGTGTTCGGCCCCGAGGAGCTTGACCTGCTGCGCTGGGTCGCCGCCCGCTGGGCGGGCACCCTGACCGACGTGCTCCGCCTGGCCGTCCCGGCCCGCGTCGCGGCCGTCGAGGCCCCGGAGGCCGCGCCGCTCCCGGGCGGAGCCGTCACCGCCGGACCAGGGCCGGACGGCGGCCCCGGTCCGGCCGTACCGGACCCGGCGGCCCTGCCCACCGCCGGGTCCGGCCGGCCCGCCGCGGGCGACCAGGCCGGGGAGCCGGTGCGGTACGGCGCGGCGGCCGTGGCGGACGCCCGGCCGGCCGGGCGGTCCCGGCGCGGGGCCGCGCCCGACCCGCTGGTCGAGCTGGTCGCCCGGGGCCGGGCCGGGGCGGTGTACTGGAGGACGCTGCCGGGCGAGGAGCGCGGCGCCCGCGTCGTGGCGCTGGTCGAGGCCGCCCTGGCGGCCGGGAGGAGCGCGATCGTGGTGGCCCCCGAGGTGGTGGCCGGCTCGGCCGTGCTCGACGCGGTGCGCGCCCGCTTCCCGGACCTGGCCGACCTGTCCAGCGACCGGTCCGACCGGCGCCGCTACCGGGCCTGGGTGGAGGTCCGCCGGGGCCGCGCCCGGGTGGTCATCGGGGGCCGGTCGGCGGTGCTCGCCCCGGTCCGCCGCCTGGGCTGCATCGTCGTGGACGAGGAGGCCAACCCGGCCCACAAGGAGCAGCGCACGCCCCGCTACCACGCCAGGGAGGTCGCGCTCGGCCGGGCGGCCCGGAGCCGCTCGGTGTGCGTGCTGATCGGCACCGTGCCGTCGGCCGAGGCGGTGGCCGCCGTCCGGGCCGGCCGCTGCCGCCTCCTCGAGCCCGACCGGGCCGCCGAGCGCCTGGCCCGCCCGCTCGTCGAGGTCGTTGACCCCGACGACGAGGGGCCGAGCCCGACCCGGCTCCACCCGCGGGGCCTGGCCGCCATGCGGGAGGCGCTGCGCCGGGGGGAGAGCGCGTTCGTGCTCGTGCCCCGGCGGGGCGCTGCCGACCCGGACGCGCCCGGGGCACGCACCGCCGGGCAGGTCGCCGCCGAGCTTGCCCGGGTCCTGCCCGGCGTGCCCGTGTGGCGGCTGGACCGCGAGGTGGTCGACCCCAAGGCCAAGCCGCCGTGGGCCGGCGAAGGCCCGGGCGTGGTGGTCGGGACGGTCGCCGGGGTGAAGGACACGCCCCCGCTGCCGCTGTGCCGGACGGTGGTGGTGGTGGGCGCCGACGCCGCCCTCGGCCAGGCCGAGGTGCGTGCGCCCGAGGAGGCCTACCGGACCTGGACGAGGGCGGCCGCCTGGTGCGGGCCGCGCGAGGCGCCCGGCCGGCTCGTGCTGCAGGCCAGGGACGGCGCCCACCACGCCGTCCAGGCCCTGGTCCGCTCCGACCCGGTGTTCTTCTGGCGCCACGAGCTGCCGCGCCGGGTGGAGCTCGGCTTCCCGCCCGCCCGCCGGCTGGTGCTCGTCGAGGGCCCGCTGCCCGAGGAGGCGGCCGCGGCCCGGTCCGCGCTCGCGGCCGCCCTCGGCCCGGACGCCGAGCTGCTCGGACCGGCCGCGATGGGTCGGGGCTGGCGTATCATCGCCAAGGTCAGGGACGCGGAGGCGGCCGCGCTCGCGCTGCGTCCGGTGCTGGCCGAGGCGTCCCGGTCGGGTGGGCCACGCATGTCGGTCGACGTCGAGCCGCTCGAGGTGCTGGCCGCCTTCCGGGCGCCCGCCGGCACCTGAACGGCCGGTCACGGCACCCGTGGCCAGCGGCAGCGACGACGAAGGAGACGGCACCCGGTGGCTCTGCTCGAGATCCGCCTGTTCGGCGACCCCGTCCTGAAGGAGCGGGCCGCGCCGGTCACCGAGTTCGGCGCGGAGCTGGCCCGCTTCGGCGACGACCTGCTCGAGACGATGCGCACCGCCGCGGGCGTCGGGCTGGCCGCGCCCCAGGTCGGCGTGCTCAAGCGGGTGTTCTCCTACGACGTCGGGGTGGACGAGGAGACCGGCGAGCACCCGTTCGGGGTGCTGGTGAACCCGGTCATCACCAGGCGCGCCGGCGAGCAGGACGGCGAGGAGGGCTGCCTGTCGCTGCCCGGCATCTACTACGACTGCGTGCGCGCGATGGAGGTGACGGTCGCCGCCCGGGACGTGTACGGCACGCCGGTCACCCTCGAGGGCTCCGGCCTGCTCGCCCGCGTGTTCCAGCACGAGACCGACCACCTGGACGGGGTGCTGTTCCTCGAACGGCTGTCGAGGGGGGACCGCAAGCGGGCCCTGAAGCAGTGGCGCGAGCGGGACCTCGACCTGGAGGCGCCCGGGGTCGCGCCGCACGTCCACCGCTCCGACGCCGCCAAGATGCTGTAGTGGCGACCCCGGCGAGGTCTGCCCGGTCGCCCCTGGGCGTGCCGACCCTGGAACGTCCGGCGGCGACCCCGGCGAGGTCTGCCCGATCGGCGTCGGTACCGGGCTCCCATGACATCCAGGCTACGACGACGGGCATCCAGGCTGCGGCGACGGGCATCCAAGCTGCGGCGACGTCCATTCCGGCGAGGCCCCGACCGGGCAGCCCTTGGGAGGGGGGTCATTAGGCGTGCGCGTCGTCTACTTCGGCACCCCGGCCGCGGCCGTCCCACCGCTCGAGGCCCTGCTCGCCTCCAGGCACGAGGTGGTGGGCGTGGTCACCCGGCCCGACAGGCCACGCGACCACCGCGGCGGCCGGCCGTCGCCGTCCCCGGTCAAGCAGGTCGCCGAGCGGCACGGGCTGGAGGTCGTCCAGCCCGAGCGCGGCCGCGACCCGGAGCTGCCCGCCCGGCTCGCCGCGTTCCGGGCCGACATCGGGATGACCTGCGCGTTCGGCTTCCTGCTGCCGCCCGAGGTGCTGGCCGCGTTCCCCGACGGCGTGCTGAACCTGCACTTCTCGCTGCTGCCCACCTACCGGGGGCCGGCGCCGGTGCAGCGGGCGCTGCTCGACGGGCGCACCGTCACCGGGGTCTGCACGTTCGTGATCGACGAGGGGATGGACACCGGCCCGCTGCTGCTCTCGGCCGAGGTCCCGATCCTGCCCGGCGAGGACGCCGGCGCGCTCACCGCCCGCCTGGCCGAGGTGGGGGCCCGGGTCACCGTCGAGACGCTGGACGCGCTCGGGCAGGGCGCGATCACGCCCCGGCCGCAGCCGGCAGACGGCGCCAGCCTGGCCCCGAAGGTCACCCCGGGCGAGGCCCGCCTGGACTGGGGCGCGCCGACCGTGCGGGTGGTCAACGCGGTGCGCGCCTTCACCCCGGCCCCGGGCGCGTGGACCACCCTGCGGGGCCGGCGGCTCAAGGTGCTCGAGGCGCGGGTGGCCGCCGGTCCCGGCGAGGCCTCCCCCGGCGAGCTCGAGCTCGGCCCCGGGGGCGTGCTGCTGGCCGGGACGGGCGACGGCGTGGTCGAGCTGGTCCGCGTCCAGCCGGAGGGGAAGCGGCCGATGTCAGGCCCCGAGTTCGCCCGGGGCGCGCGGCTGGCGGCGGGGGAGTGGCTCGGGCAGCCATGACCGGTACCGCACGCGACGTCGCCCTGGCCGCGCTCGGCCGGGTGGACGAGGGCGCCTGGGCCAACCTCGCCCTGCCCGGCCTGCTCGCCCGCTCCGGCCTCGGGCCGGGCGACCGGGCCGCGGTCACCGACCTGGTCAACGGCACCTTGCGGCTGCGGGCGGCGATCGACACGGCGCTCGCGCCGCTGTCCCGGCAGCCCATCGCCCGGCTCGAGCCGCTGGTCCGCAACGGTCTGCGCCTGGGCGCCTACGAGCTGCTGTTCGCGGAGACGGCCCCGCACGCGGCCCTGAACGAGGTGGTGGGGTCGGTGCGCCGGGCCGGCCGCCAGGGGCAGGCCGGGTACGTCAACGCGGTGCTCCGCCGGCTGGCGGCCACCTCGAACAGCCCGCGCTGGCCCGACCCGGCCGCCGACCCGGTCGGCTGGGCGACCACCCGCGGCTCCCACCCGGCCTGGGTGGTGGAGGAGGCGCTCGCCCGCCTCGGCCCCCGCGAGCTGGTCGCGCTGGTCGAGGCCGACAACGCCCGCCCGGCGGTCACCCTGCGGGCCACCACGGGCCGGACCACCCGTGACGAGCTGCTCCGCGCGCTCGACGCGGCCGGCGTGCCGGCCCGGCCGAGCGCGCTCTCCCCGGACTGCGTGGAGCTGTCGCGCGGCGACCCGCGGGAGCTGGCCGTGGTGCGGGACGGCCGGGCGGTCGTCCAGGACGCCGCCTCGGCGCTGGTCGCACCCGCCCTCGGGGTGGGCCCGGGCGCGCTCGTTGCCGACCTGGCCGCCGGGCCCGGCGGCAAGGCGGGGCACCTGGCCGCGCTCGGCGCCCGGGTGCTCGCGGTCGACCTCAACCCGGCCCGGGCCCGGCTCGTGCGCGAGACCGCCGACCGCCTCGGCCCGGCGGCGGCCGCCCGGGTCCTGGCGGTCGCGGGCGACGGCACGCGGCCGCCGGTCGCGGCCGGCCGTGCCGACGGAGTGCTGGTGGACGCGCCGTGCACGAACCTGGGCAGCCTGCGGCGGCGGCCGGAGGCCCGCTGGCGCCACCAGCCCGAGGAGGTCGAGCGCCTGACCGCCCTCCAGCTCGGGCTGCTCGAGGCGGCCGCCGACGCCGTCCGCCCGGGCGGCGCCGTCGTCTACTCGGTCTGCACCTGGACCCGGGCCGAGACCGACGCGGTCGTGGACGCCCTGCTGGAGCGCAGGCCGGAGCTGGCCCCGGCCCCGCTCGCCGGCCCGGCCGGGCCCGCTGCCCGGCGGCAGCTCTGGCCCCACCGCGAGGGCGCCGACGGCGTCTTCCTGGCCCGGCTCGTCAAGATCGTGTGAGCGAGGTCGCCGGCCCGCCTCACCTTGCCGCCCGCCCGGCCGATAGCATTCCTAGACGCACCCCCGGTCCCGCGGGGGCAGAACCACCCCGAAGGAGCGACGTGGTCCGACGCCGAGCACCGTCCGCCCCCCACCCTGCCGGCCCGGCCCGCCCCGCCGACCAGGAGGAGCGGTAGCGGCGTGGACGAACTGGTGCTGATCGCCGACGACGACCGGGACATCGTCCGGTTCGTCGAGGTGAACCTGCGCCTCGAGGGCTTCGAGGTGATCACCGCTCACGACGGCCAGGACGCTCTGGTCAAGGCGCTCGCCAGGCAGCCCAACCTGATCCTGCTCGACGTGATGATGCCCCGCCTGGACGGCTACGAGGTGTGCAAGCGGCTGCGGGCCGACGGACGCAGCGCGCACATCCCGGTGATCATGCTGACCGCCAAGTCGCTCTCGGCCGACAAGGTCCTTGGCCTCACCGCGGGCGCCGACGACTACATCATCAAGCCGTTCGACCCGATGGAGCTGGTCGCCCGGGTCAAGACCACCCTGCGGCGGGCCAGGGAGATGCGGGCCCTCTCCCCGCTGACCGGGCTGCCCGGCAACCACCGCATCGAGACCGAGATCCAGCAGCGGATGGCACGCGAGGTGCTGATCGCGGTCGCCTACGCCGACCTCGACAACTTCAAGTCCTACAACGACCGCTACGGGTTCCTCCGGGGTGACGAGGTGATCTCGATGGCCGCCCAGGTGGTCCGCCGCTCCGCCCACGACGCGGCCGGCCCGGCCGGCTTCGTCGGCCACATCGGCGGCGACGACTTCGTGGCCGTCCTGCCGCCCGAGGTGGCCGAGGACTTCGCCCGCCGGGTGATGACCGGGTTCGACGGCCGCATCCTCAGCCTCTACGACCCGGAGGACGCCGCGGCGGGCGTGATCGCGCTCGAGGACCGCCAAGGCCAGCTCCGCCGCTTCCCGCTGGTGTCGGTGTCGATCGGCATCGCCTGCAACACCCGGCGCCGGGTCAGCGACCACCGCGAGCTGGTGGCCACCGCGACCGAGCTGAAGAGCCTGGCCAAGCGGGAGCCGGGCTCGGCCTACGCGATCGACCGGCGCACCGGCGACCCGTAGCCCGCCATGCCGCGTCGCATGGAGCCTCACGTCGAGGTGGCGGGCGAGGGCGTCCGGCCGTGCTCGTCCACTCCGGGACCTGCGACAGCCCCGGGATCTGCGACGGCGGCATGGGTGCTCGGCTTCCTCGCCGGGCGGGGAACGGGCGCTCAGCCGCGGCGCTCGGCGCACCGGCCCGCATCCGGACCTGCGACCGGCCGCAGCGAGGGTGGGAGGCGGGCGCTCAGCCGCGGCGCTCGGCGCGGACCAGGTCGGCCAGGGCGTCGGGGGGCCGCGGGTGGAACAGGTGGGCACCCTGGGCCACGTCGCAGCCGAGCGCGCGCAGCTCGGCGAGCTGCCCGGCCGTGTCCACCCCGTCGGCCTGGGCCTGGATCCCGAGGGCGTGGGCCAGACCGGCGACGGCGGCCACGATCACGGTGTCGTCCCGCTCCCGGCCGAGCCCGGCCACGAACGAGCGGTCCACCTTCAGGGCGTCCACCGGGAAGCGTCGGAGCATCGCCAGCGAGGACGACCCGGTGCCGAACTGGTCGATCGCGAGGGCGACCCCGAGCCGCTTCAGCGCGTGCAGGACGGCCTCGGTCGCGTCGGCGTCGCCGAGCAGCAGGCGCTCGGTCACCTCGAGCTGGAGCGAGCCGGGGCCGAGGCCTGCGTCGGCCACCACCTCGCCGACCCCCTCGACCAGGCCGGGCTGAGCGAGCTGGGCGGACAGGTCGACCGAGACGCACAGCGGGCGGCCCGCGCCCAGCTCCCCCCGCCAGGCCGCGGCCTGGCGGCAGGCCTGGCCGAGCAGCCAGCTCCCGACCGCCGGGGCGACGCCGCTGCCGGCGACCAGGGAACGCAGCCCGGCCGGGGGGACCACGCTCCCGTCCGGCCGCCGCCAGCAGGCAAGCGCCTCGGCACCCACCACGCTGCCGTCGTGGAGCGAGACCATCGGCTGGTACACCACCTCCAGCTCGGCGCGGTCGACGGCCCGGCGCAGGGCGCGCTCGGTCTCCAGCCGCTCCCGGGCCCGGGTCCGCATGGCCGCGTCGTACAGCTCGAAGCGGGCCTTGCCGCGCTCCTTGGCCAGGTACATGGCGGCGTCGGCGTCGCGCAGCAGCCCCTCCGGGTCGTTGCCGGGGCCTCCGCCGGCCAGGGCGACCCCGACGCTCGGGGTCACGAACAGCTCGTGGCGGCCGACGCGGATGGGCTTGGGCACCTCGGCGAGCAGGCGCAGGGCGATGCCCACCGCCTCCCGTTCGGAGTCGAGGTCCTCGCAGAGCATGGCGAACTCGTCGCCTCCGAAGCGGGCCACCGTGTCGGCCGGCCGGACGATCTCGCGCAGGCGGTGGCCGACCTCCACCAGGAGCCGGTCGCCGACCTCGTGCCCGAGGGCGTCGTTGACCGACTTGAACCGGTCCAGGTCGAAGAACAGCACCGCGACCGACCCGGGCCGCCGCCGGGCCCGGGCCAGGGCCATGCCGAGGTGGTCGAGGAACAGCGCCCGGTTGGGCAGCCCGGTGAGCGCGTCGTGGGTGGCCTGGAAGGCGAGCCGCTCCTCGGTCCGCTTCCGCTCGGTGATCTCCTGGGCGATCATGCCGATCCCGAGCACCCGCCCGGCTGGCCCGCGCACCGGGTGGAAGCTCGCCAGCCAGTGCCGCCAGGAGCCGCTCGGGGCCTCCACGCGCAGCTCGTGGTGGACGACCGGCTCGCCGCTGGCCAGGACCTGGCGGAGCAGCTCGGGCACGTCGCCGGGCAGGCCGGGGATCGCCTCGGACAGCGCCCGCCCGGCCAGGTCGCCCGGGGGCAGCCCGGCCGCCTCGGCCAGGGCCCGGTTGGCCCGGACGACCCGCAGGCCGGCGTCCAGCAGTGCGATGCCGGCCGGCGCGCTCGCGACCAGGGCGTCCAGGTCCGGCAGCGCGTCGGGCAGGCCAGGCGCCGGGCGCCCCGCCCCGGCCAGGGAGGAGCCGCCGTCGTCGGCCACCGGTCAGCACCTCCCCCTCCCCGGCCCTGCCGCCCTTCGTAGGAGCCTGGGGGCGGCCGGCCGGGTCCTGACACCTGAGCCAGTTTGGCGCCCCGTCACCGGCGGCGCCAGCACGACCCCCGGCCTGGGGAGGGAGCGCGCCGGCGTGGCCGTCGGCGGCGGGTGGCCGCCGGGGCCGGTGCGCCCGGCCCACGGCACGGCAGCGGGCGGCCGCGGGGGCCGGTGCGCCCGGCCCACGGCACGGCGGCGGGTGGCCGCGGGGCTGGTGCGCCCGCCGACGGCACGACGGCGGGCGGCCCGCGCGGCCGGCCCCGCCCCGCGGGTGCTACTCTTGCAGGCGAAGTACGTACGTCTCCGGGGCGGGGTGGAACTCCCCACCGGCGGTGAGAGCCCGCGACCCCCGAGCGGCCAGCTCGGGGTGGACCCTGTGCAATTCAGGGGCCGACGGTGACAGTCCGGATAGGAGGAGGCGGGCGGACCGGCGGGTCTTCGCCGTGCCAGCAAGGCGCCTCGTGTTGGCGCCCGGCCTGGGCGACGCCGCCGACCGGCCACCACGCCCCGGGACCGACCGGGGAGCGGCAGATGGCTGGAGCAGAGCGGCACGAGGACGAGGCCTGGATGGCCCGCGCCGTCGCGCTGGCCGAGGGCGGCCGGGGCGCGGCCAGCCCCAACCCGATGGTCGGCGCCGTTCTGGTCCGGCACGGCGAGGTGGTGGGGGAAGGCTTCCACCTCGCCGCGGGCAAGCCGCACGCCGAGGCCGAGGCGCTGTCCCGGGCCGGGCCGGCCGCCGCCGGCGCCACCTGCTACGTGAGCCTCGAGCCGTGCACCCACCACGGCCGCACCCCGCCCTGCGCCGACGCCCTGGTCGAGGCCGGGGTCGCCCGCGTGGTCGCCGCGGTCACCGACCCGGACCCGCGCGTGGCCGGGGCCGGCTTCGCCCGCCTCCGCGCCGCCGGGATCGAGGTCACGGTCGGCGCGCTGGCCGAGGCGGCCGAGGAGCAGAACGCCGCCTTCCTCACCCACCGGCGGCTCGGCCGGCCGCGGGTCACCCTGAAGGCCGCGGCCAGCCTGGACGGCAAGGTGGCGGCGGCGGACGGCACCTCCCAGTGGATCACCGGGCCGGAGGCCCGCGGCGACGCCCACCGGCTGCGCGCCGAGGCCGACGCGGTCGCCGTCGGGGCTGGCACCGCCCTGGCCGACGACCCCCGGCTGACCGTCCGCCTCGTCCCGGCGGCCCTGCACCGGCGGCCGCTGCGGGTCCTGGTCGACGCGGCCGGGCGGGTCGGGACCGGCGGGCACCTGTTCGACGGCGAGGCGCCCACGCTGGTCGCGACCACCCAGGCCGCGCCCCCGGCCGCCCGCGCGGCGTGGGAGGCGGCCGGCGCCGAGGTGCTCGTCTGCCCGCCGGCCGGCCGGTCCCAGGACACTGAGGCTCCGGCCGGGGGCGGCTCGGGGCGACCCGGGCCGGCGCGCGCGGCCGGGGTCGACCTCGGGTGGCTCGCCACCGCGCTCGGCGAGCGCGAGGTGCTCGAGCTGCTGGTCGAGGGCGGCCCCCGGCTCCACGCCAGCCTCTGGGCGGCCGGCCTGGCCGACCGGCTGGTCTGGTACCTGGCACCGCTGGCCATCGGCGGCGACGGCGCGCCCGGCCTGCTCGCCGGCGCGGGTGCGCCCACCCTGGCCGCCGCCCGCCGCCTGCGGGTCGCCTCCGTCGACCGCCTGGGCGCCGACCTGCGCGTGGTCGCCCACCCGCTTGCGGCGACCGACCCCGGCGAGGCCCGACCCCGGAGCGGGTCGCGCGTTCGAGTCGCGCCGGAGCCACGAACCGTGAACGTCCCCCGCCTCGACGAGGCTCAAGCCCGGAGCGGGAGCCCGGGGGGGTTCGGGAGGGCGCTTTCCGCCCCCCCGATGGAACGGGCAGCCACGCTGCCCACCGAGGAGCAGCAGGAGACGTCCACCGGTGCCCAGGAGACGTCCACCGGCGCCGAGCAGGAGACGTCAACCGGTACCGGGCAGGAGACGTCCACCGGCGCCGAGGAGGGGCGGTAAGGATGTTCACCGGAATCGTGCAGGGGCAGGGGACCGTGGTCGCGCTGCGGGTGGCCGCCGGGGGTCGAGGCGCCCGCCTGGAGGTCGAGGCGCCCTGGCTGGCGGACGGCCTCGGTCTCGGGGACTCGGTCGCGGTCAACGGCTGCTGCCTGACCGTGACGGAGCTGACCGGGTCGGGGTTCGCGGCCGACGTGGTGGCCGAGACCCTGCGCCGCACCGCGCTCGGCCGCCTGGCAGCGGGCGAGCGGGTCAACCTGGAGCAGCCGGTGGCCGCGGGCGGGCGCCTCGGCGGGCACCTCGTCCAGGGCCACGTCGACGGCCTCGGCCGGGTGCTGGACCGCACCCCGGTCGGGGACGGCCCGGAGGGGTCCGGGTCCGGGGAACCCCAAGGGGGTGCCCCGGTCAGCGTGGAGGGGTCCGGGGAACCCCAAGGGGGTGCCCCGGTCAGCGTGGAGGGGTCCGGGGAACCCCAAGGGGGTGCCCCGGTCAGCGTGGAGGGGTCCGGGGAACCCCAAGGGGGTGCCCCGGTCAGCGTGGAGGTGCGGTTCGGGATCGACCCCGCCCTGGCCCGCTACGTCGTGGTCAAGGGGTCGATCGCGGTCGACGGGGTGAGCCTGACCGTCGCCGGGGTCGGCCCGGACTGGTTCTCGGTCGCCCTGGTGCCCCACACCCTGGCCGTCACCACGCTCGGCATCCGTCGGCCGGGCGACGAGGTCCAGCTCGAGGTCGACGTCCTCGCCAAGTACGTCGAGCGCCTGCTCGAGCCGTGGACCCACCCGCAACCCGAGCAGGCAGGAGGTCGAAGGCCATGACCAGGTTCGCGAGCGTCCCGGAGGCGGTGGCGGCCGTCGCGGCCGGCGGGATGGTGGTCGTCGTCGACGACGCCGACCGCGAGAACGAGGGCGACCTGATCCTGGCCGCCGAGGCGGTGACGCCCGAGAAGGTCGCGTTCATCGTGCGCCACACCTCGGGCGTGGTGGTCATGCCGATGCTCGGCGAGCGCCTCGACGAGCTGGACCTGCCGCTGATGGTGGCGGTCAACACCGAGGCCCACCGGACCCAGTTCACCGTCTCGGTCGACGCCCGCTCCGGGGTGACCACCGGCATCTCCGCGGCCGACCGGGCCACCACGATCGCCGCCCTGATCCACCCGGCCACCCGCCCGGCCGACCTGGCCCGGCCCGGCCACATCTTCCCGCTCCGCTACCGGGAGGGCGGGGTGCTCAAGCGGGCCGGCCACACCGAGGCCGGGATCGACCTGGCCCGCCTGGCCGGCTGCTACCCGGCCGCGGTGCTCTGCGAAATCGTCAACGAGGACGGGACCATGGCCCGCCTGCCCGACCTGGAGCGCTTCGCGAACCGCCACGGCCTCAAGCTCATCGCCATCGCCGACATCATCCGCCACCGGCGCCAGCGCGAGAAGCTGGTGCGGCGCGTGGCCGAGGCGCGCATCCCGACCCGCTGGGGCCCCTTCACCGCCTACGGCTACGAGTCGGTGCTCGACGGCGAGCAGCACCTCGCGCTGGTCAAGGGGGCGGTGCAGGGCGAGCGGGACGTGCTCGTGCGCGTGCACTCCGAGTGTCTGACCGGCGACGTGTTCGGGTCGCTGCGCTGCGACTGCGGGCCCCAGCTCGACGCGGCGCTCAGGCACATCGCCGAGGAGAGCCTCGGGGTCGTGGTCTACCTGCGCGGCCACGAGGGCCGGGGCATCGGGCTGGCCCACAAGCTGGCCGCCTACAACCTGCAGGAGCAGGGCAGGGACACCGTCGACGCCAACCTGGAGCTCGGCCTGCCCGTGGACGACCGGGAGTACGGCATCGGCTCCCAGATCCTCGTCGACCTCGGCGTCACCACCATGCGCCTGCTCACCAACAACCCGGCCAAGTACACCGGCCTGGGTGGCTTCGGCCTGGAGATCGTCGGGCGGGTCCCCCTGGAGACCCACCCGAACCCCGAGAACCTGCGCTACCTGCGCACCAAGCGGGAGCGCCTGGGCCACCTGCTCGACCTGCCCGAGGGCGAGGTCACCGAGATCTCGAGCGGCACCGAGGGGACCGAGGGGGTTCGGGGGGCTCAGGGGTAAAGCCCCCCCCATGGACCAGGCTGGCGACAAGGGAGGGAGCCCGATGGGCAAGGTGTTCGAGGGAAGCCTGGACGGCGGCGGGCGGCGGTTCGCGATCGCTGCGAGCCGCTTCAACCGGCTGGTGACGGACCCCCTGCTGGCCGGGGCCAGGGAGGCGCTGCGCCGCCACGGCGTGGCCGAGGCCGACGTGGACGTGGCCTGGGCGCCCGGGTCGTTCGAGCTGCCGCTGGTCGCGGCCAGGCTGGCCGCGACCGGGCGCTACGCCGGGGTGGTGGCGCTCGGCGCGGTGGTGCGCGGCGCCACCGCGCACTTCGACTTCGTGGCCGGCGAGGCCGCCTCGGGCCTGGCCGCGGTGGCCAGGGCGAGCGGGGTGCCGGTCGCCTTCGGCGTGCTCACCACCGACACCATGGAGCAGGCGCTCGACCGGGCGGGCGGCAAGTCGGGCAACAAGGGGGCCGAGGCGGCCCTCACCGTGCTGGAGATGGCCGGCCTGCTCGAGACCATCGACAAGGGATAGGAGACCCGCGCCGTGCTGAAGCTCGTGCTGCCCAAGGGGAGCCTGGAGCAGGCCACCATGGCCCTGTTCGACGCCGCCGACCTGCCGGTCAAGCGGGGGAGCGACCGCGACTACCACGGCTCGATCGACGACCCCAGGGTGGAGCGGGTCTCGGTGCTGCGGCCCCAGGAGATCCCCCAGTACGTCGAGGAGGGCTTCTTCGACCTTGGCATCACCGGCCGGGACTGGGTCGAGGAGACCGGCAGCAAGGTGGTCACCCTGGCCGAGCTGCCCTACTCCAAGCAGACCTCGAACCCGGTCCGGGTGGTGCTCGCCGTCCACCGCGACCTCGGGGTCACCGCGCCCGAGGAGCTCCAGCCCGGCCTGCGGGTGTCGACCGAGTTCCCCAACCTCACCCGCCGCTGGTTCGCCGAGCTCGGGGTGCCCGCCCGGATCTTCCCGTCCTACGGGGCCACCGAGGCCAAGGTGCCCGAGATCGTCGACGCGGTCGTGGACCTGACCGAGACCGGCTCGACCCTGCGCCGCCACGGCATGGTCGTCGTCGCCACCCTGCTCACCTCGTACACCCAGGTGGTCGCCAACGTCGAGTCGGCCGCCGACCCGGTCCGCCGCCAGGCCATGGACGACCTGGTCACGCTGCTGGTCGGCGCGGCCACGGCCCGCTCCAAGACCCTCATCAAGCTCAACGTGTCCGACGCCGACCTGCCCAGGGTGCTCGCGGTGCTGCCGTCGATGAAGGCGCCCACCGTCAACGAGCTGGCCGACTCCGGCTACCACGCGGTGGAGACGGTGGTCGACAAGGCGGCGGTGAACCGCCTCATCCCGACCCTCAAGACCGCCGGCGCCTTCGACATCCTCGAGCTGCCCATCGCCAAGATCGTGGAGTAGCCACCCGGCCCGGGCCCCCGGGACCCGTGCCCCCGGGAGCCCGGCCCGCTCGAGCCGGCCGACGATCTCCAGCACGTCGTCCGGGCCCATCGTGGTCCACCCTTCCCGCGTTGCGAAATGCCGTGGTCGCACCCGTTTTCTAGCGTGCTTGTGCACCTTCATCGACTGCGTTACATTCCGCGCGCCCGGCCGGGATTCCACCAGCGCCCGTGTCTGGAGACGGTCGGGGAGGGCGACAGGAGGGACAGAGTTGCCAGAAGGCACCGTCAAGTGGTTCAGCAACGAGAAGGGCTACGGGTTCATCGCCCGTAACGGAGGCGACGACGTCTTCGTCCACTTCTCGGCAATTCAGATCGACGGCTACAAGACCCTTGCCGAGGGTCAGGCCGTCGAGTTCGAGATCACCGACGGCCCCAAGGGGCCGCAGGCCTCGAACGTTCGACCGCTTGCGTAGAGCCCAGGAGCTCGACGGGCCTTCGGTTCGTTAGGACTTCCGGCAGCACGCAAGATCCCAAGGGCCCCGCCCCCGCGGGGCCCTTGCGCATCCCAGAGGATCCCACCCGTTGCCGGAGGCGTCGCACGAGGTCGCGTTGGAAGGCGCCACAAGCGGTCGGGCTTCGGAGGTCAGCCTTCTCCACCTCGGCCGGCTCGTTCATCCAGCGCTCCTCTCCACCTCGGCCGGCTCGTTCATCCAGCGCTCCCGACGAGGAGAGGAGCGCCCACGATGGCGGCCGGGGCCGGCTCAGGGCTGGCCGGGCACCCAGAGGCCGGAGGGGCGGCGCCCCGGCTGGGCGGGACCGGCCCCGGGCGGCGGGGCGCCCGGCTCCCGGGACGGGCGCGGGCCGGCGTCCCCGGGACGGCTGCCGCCCCCTGGGTCGGTGCCCCCAGGGCCGGCACCGGCGCCCCCAGGGCCCGGCCCGGCGTGGCCGCCGGTGTGGCGCACCACCTCGGCGTAGCCGAGCTGGAGGTCGGCCAGGGCCCGGCGCAGCTCCCCCTCGGCCGCGCCCAGGCGGCCCTGGACCGCGTCGAGCATGCCGGCCAGGGCGTCGATGAGCAGGCTGGCGGCGTCCAGGTCGCGGTACCGGTCGTTCTGACCGGGCGGGACGCCGAGCCGCATGTAGGCGAGCGTCACCAGCGGGACTGCGGTCTCGGCCACGAGGTCGCCGGCCGACACCGCGGCGAGCTGCTCGCGCATCCGCTCGAGCGCGTCACGCTGGGCCTGCACGGCGGTCGCCGGATCGGGCTGGTCGAGGTAATCGGTGGGATCGGCCATCGGCGGTCTCCTGGGCGGTGCGCCGCCGTGCGGCGGCGGGACGGTCCCGCGGCGCGGGCGTCGTGGCCTCCAGAACAGCCCCGACGCCGTCGACACCGCGACGATGCGGCTGCTACAGTACAGTCCGACTCGGGTGCATCCGAAGCCTTGAGGGAATGCCAGTTCCCGCGCCAGCGTTCCAGGCACTGTAGGACAACTGCACACAGCGAAGCAGAAGCGAGGGCTTCTCACCTCCAGGCCGGTACGAGGCCCCCGGAGGTCGATGCGACAGACCACCGAACCTGGTGGTGGGCGGCCCTTTGGCCGCCTTTCGTATTTCGGGCCGCGGAGGCCCAGAGGAGGGAGACAGCATCAGCGTAGAACCCAGGATCAACGACCGGATCCGGGCCGCCCAGGTCCGGGTCGTGGGTGCCGACGGAGAGCAGCTCGGCGTCATGGACACCGTCGCCGCCCAGCGCCTGGCAAACGACCTCGACCTCGACCTCGTGGAGGTCGCTCCGCTGGCCCGGCCGCCGGTCTGCAAGCTCATGGACTACTCGAAGTACAAGTACGAGCAGGCCATCAAGGCCAAGGAGGCCCGCCGCAAGCAGAGCCTCGTGGTCCTCAAGGAAATGAAGATGCGGCCCAAGATCGACCCGCACGACTACGCCACCAAGAAGGGCCACGTCGAGCGGTTCCTCAAGCAGGGCCACAAGGTCAAGGTCACGATCATGTTCCGCGGGCGGGAGATGGCCCACACCGAGCTCGGCCGGCGCCTGCTCGAGCGGCTGGCGACCGACATCACCGAGATCGCCCAGGTCGACAGCCCGGCCAGGCAGGACGGCCGCAACATGATCGCCGTGTTCTCGCCCCGCAAGGGCCAGGGCGGGCCCAAGGCGACCCCTACCGGCGACCGGGGCGCGGCAGGGCGCGGCGCGGCCTCTGCCGACCCTGGCGGGTCGCAGCCGGCCCGCTCGAACACCCCTGCCGACCAGGCGGGCGGGCGCGTGGCGCCGGTGCCCGCCTCGTAGCGGCCGGCCTACGAACCGACCACCGAGAGGAAGACCCTCGTGCCCAAGATGAAGACCCACCGCGGTGCCGCGCGCCGCTTCAAGGTGACCAAGAACGGCAAGCTGCTCCGCAGGCAGGCCAAGCTCAACCACATCCTCGAGAAGAAGTCCCCGGGCGTGAAGCGCCGGCTCGGCCGCCTCGTCGAGGTCGCCGACAGCGACCGCCGCAACGTGCGCCGCATGCTCGGGATCTGACCGTGCGGCCGAACTTGGCCGCACGGATGTGATCGACCGTGCGGCCGCCAGGCCGCACACCAAGAGAAAAGACCAGGAGACACTCCAGTGGCAAGAGTCAAAAGGGCCGTCCACGGCGCCAAGGCCAAGCGGACGACCATGGAGCTGGCCAAGGGCTACCGCGCGAGTCGTGGGCACCACGTGCGGGCGGCCAACGAGCAGATCATGCACTCGCTGCGCTACGCCTACCGCGACCGGCGGGCCCGCAAGGGCGACTTCCGCGCCCTGTGGATCGCCCGGATCAACGCGGCGGCCCGGGCCGAGGGCCTCACCTACAACCGGTTCATCGCCGGCCTGCGGCACGCCGGGGTGGAGGTCGACCGCAAGGTCCTGGCCGACATCGCAGTGACCGACCAGGGCGCCTTCGCCGCCCTCGTCGCCACGGCCAGGGAAGGCCTCGCCAAGAGCAAGTAGCAGCAGCAAGTCCAAGAGCAAGCAGCAGCAGCAAGTAGTTCGCGCCTGCCGCGCCCCGGTCACCGCCGGGCGCGGTCACCCGCCGGGCGCCGGCTCCCCGTCCACCTACCGACCGACCTCGAGCCCGACCGTGAACGTGATCACGAGCGTACGCAACCCGACTGTGCAGGCCGCGCGCAGGCTCGGCCGCGCATCGGCCCGCGCCGAGCGCGGCCGCTTCCTGCTGGAGGGCGCCCAGGGCATCCGGGCCGCGCTCGACGCCGGAGTCCCGGTCGCGACCCTGCTGGCGACCCAGGCGGCTGCCGCCCGCCACCGCCGGCTGGTCGACGACGCCGCCGCGACCGGGGCGCAGGTGCTCCTGGTCGCCGAGCCCGTGCTCGACGGCCTGGCCCAGACGGTCACCCCCCAGGGCCTGGTCGCGGTGGTGCCGAGCATCGTCCGCGGGGTCGACGCCCTGCCCCCCGCCCCGCGCCTGGTCTGCGTGCTGGCCGAGGTGCGCGACCCGGGCAACGCCGGCACGGTGCTGCGCGCGGCCGACGCGTTCGGGGCCGACGCGGTCGCCACCACGGCCGGCTCGGTCGACCTCGAGAGCCCCAAGGCGGTCCGGGCGTCCGCCGGGAGCCTGTTCCACCTGCCCGTCCTGGGCGGGGTGGCCTGGCCGGCGCTGGCCGGGGCGCTCGCCGACCGGGGGGTGGCGCTGGTCGGCGCCGACCCGCACGCCCGCCACGACACCGACGCGGCGCCCCTCGAGGGCCCGGTCGCGCTCGTGCTCGGCAACGAGGCGCATGGCCTCGGGGAGGACGTCCGGCGCGACCTCGACCACCTCGTGCGCCTGCCCATCCACGGCCGGGCGGAGAGCCTCAACCTGGCCGCCGCCGCCGCGGTCCTGCTCTGGGAGACGGCGCGCAGGCAGCGGGCGGCGGCCCCGGCCAGGGAGGAGGCGCCCGTTGGCTGACACCGAGGCCTACCTCGAGGCGCTGCCCGACGCGGTGGTGGTGGTCGAGGCGGACGGAACCGTGACCTGGGCCAACTCGGCGGCCGAGCGCCTGGCCGGGGTCAGCCGGCACGAGCTGGCCGGCCAGCCGTTCGACAGCGTCCTGCCCCTGCGCGACGAGGCGGGCAACCCGTGGTGGGCGTGCTCGGAGCGGCTGCGCCGGCTGCCGGGGGTGCGCAGGGTGCCCCCGCGCGAGCTGACCTTGTCGGCCGACGGGCGTGCCAAGCCGGTGGACCTGTCGGCCACCTTCGTCCGGGGCCCCGACTCCACCGTGGTGCAGGCCGTGTGCGTGCTGCGCGACGCGTCCGCCCGCCGCCGGGCCGACGCCAACCGGGGCGAGCTGATCTCCACCCTCGCCCACGAGCTGCGCTCCCCGCTGACCAGCGTGAAGGGGTTCACCTCGACGCTGCTGCACCGCTGGGACCGGTTCGGCGACGAGCAGAAGCGCCACATGCTGACCACCATCAACGCCGACGCCGACCGGGTCACCCGGCTCATCGGCGAGCTGCTCGACGTCTCCCGGATCGAGGCGGGCCGGCTCGAGCTGCAGCGCCAGATGATCGAGATCCCCCGCATCGCGCGCGGGGTCATCGGCCGGTTCGGGCAGCTCCACGACGGGCACGCGTTCCGGCTGTCGTTCCCGCCCGACTTTCCCGAGGTCTATGCTGACCGGGACAAGATCGAGCAGGTGCTGACCAATTTGGTGGAGAACGCGGTGAAGTACTCCCAGGGCGGGACGGTGGCGGTGCGCGGCGAGGTCGCCGGCGACGCCGTCGAGGTCGCCGTGACCGACCAGGGCGTCGGCATCCCCGCCGACCAGGTCCCCCTCATCTTCACCAAGTTCTACCGGCGGGGCGGCCACGGCGCGCCCACCGGCACCGGCCTTGGCCTGTTCATCACCCGGGGCCTGGTCGAGGCCCACGGCGGCCGGGTCTGGGCCCGCTCCGAGGTCGGCCGCGGCACCGAGGTCCGATTTCGCCTGCCCCGCGGGGGCCTGGAGCTGGCCGGGATCCACTAGGAGCCGGCTCCACCCGGGCCCCGCGGGGCGACCGCCCAGCGGACGATAGGCTTGCTGCGTCTTCCCGCCGCCTCGCCGGGCGGCGCCCACCCAAGGAGCTCCCATGCCCACCACCACCACGCCCGACCCCGGCCTGGACGCCATCGTCGCTGCGGGCCGCGCCGCCATCGCCGAGGCCGGCGACCTCGACGCCCTCCGCGCCGCCGAGCAGCAGCACGTCTCCCGGCGCTCGCCCCTCGGCGACGTGCAGCGCGCCCTCGGCGGCCTCGACTCCGAGACCCGGCGGACCCTCGGCCAGCGCGTCAACCAGGCCAAGGCCGAGCTCACCGCCGCGCTCGCCGCCCGCCAGGCCGAGCTGGAGGCGGCCCGGGACGCCGCCCTGCTCGAAGCCGAGCGCGTCGACGTGACCCTGCCCGGCCGGGTGCCCCCGCGCGGCGGCATCCACCCCCTGAGCCGCACGGTCGACGAGGTCGTCGACATCTTCATCGGCCTCGGCTACCGGGTCGCCGAGGGCCCCGAGGTCGAGACCGACTGGTACAACTTCGAGGCGCTGAACTTCGCGCCCGGTCACCCGGCCCGGCTCATGCACGACACCCTGTTCATCGAGCCCGACCCGAGCGTGCCCAGCCCGCTGCTGCTGCGCACCCACACCTCGCCCGTGCAGATCCGCACCATGCAGGAGCGCCCGCCGCCGGTGTACGTGGTCATCCCGGGGCGGTGCTACCGGGCCGACACCCCCGACGCCACGCACGTGCCGGTGTTCAACCAGATCGAGGGTCTCGCCGTGGCCGAGGACATCACCATGGGCGACCTCAAGGGGACCCTGCAGGCGTTCGCCCGCGCCTACTTCGGCGACGAGCGCGAGATCCGGCTGCGCCCGTCGTACTTCCCGTTCACCGAGCCGAGCGCCGAGGTCGACGTGTCCTGCTTCATCTGCGGCGGCCGGGGCGGCGACTGCCGCACCTGCAAGGGCGAGGGCTGGATCGAGATCCTCGGGGCTGGCATGGTCCATCCCCGGGTACTCGCCAACGGCGGCTACGACCCCGACCGGGTGTCCGGCTTCGCGTTCGGCATGGGCGTGGAGCGGATCTACATGCTCCGCTCCGGCCTGGCCGACCTGCGTACCCTCGGCGACAACGACGTCCGCTGGCTGGCCGGCGTGTGAAGGCGTGTCGGTGATCCGCTTGACCATGGCACAGGCGCGGTTGGGGATCCGCCTGACCATGGCACAGGCGCTGTTGGGGGGCCGTGGGGGGAGCGTGTCCTGGTGCACCCGCGGCTCCCCCCGCACCATGGCACAGGCGCTGTTGGGGGGCCGTGGGGGGAGCGTGTCCTGGTGCACCCGCGGCTCCCCCCGCACCATGGCACAGGCGCTCTTGGGGGGCCGTGGGGGGAGCGAGCTCCCCCCACATCGACAGAGGACCGCCGTGAGACGCCCTTCCGGCGACATCCAATCAAGGAGTGGAGGAGGATGAGTGGAGGATGAGAGTCCCGCTGTCCTGGCTGGCCGACCACGTCGAGGTCGGCGTGTCAGCCACCACGCTGGCCGACCGGCTCACCGCCGCCGGCCTCGAGATCGAGACCGTCGACCGGGTCGGGGAGGACCTCGCCGGCGTCGTCACCGCCCGCGTGCTCGAGGTCGGCCGCCACCCCGGCGCCGACCGGCTCGCCCTGGTCCGCATCGACGCCGGCGGCGACGAGCGCCTGGTGGTGTGCGGCGCCCACAACTACGCCCCCGGCGACGTGGTCGCCTGGGCCGCGCCAGGCGCGAAGCTGCCCGGCGGGGTGGAGATCGGCCGCAGGCAGGTCCGCGGCGTCACCTCCGACGGCATGCTCGCCTCGGCCCGCGAGCTCGGCGTGCTCGACGACCACGCCGGCATCCTCGTGCTGCCCCCGGACACGCCGGTCGGCGCCGACCTGGTCGAGGCCGCCAGCCTGCGTGACACCGTGCTCAACATCAAGACCTACCCGAACCGGGGCGACACCCTGTCGATCCGGGGGGTGGCCAGGGAGGCCGCCCTGGTGCTCGGCGAGGAGCTGAAGCCCCTGGACCTCTCGGTGCCCGAGACCGGGCCGCCCGCCTCGGGGCTGGCCACGGTCGAGGTGGAGGACACCGAGGGCTGCCCGCTCTACATCGCCCGGGTCGTCGAGGGCCTGGACGCGGCCCGTCCGGCCCCGCTGTGGATGACCCGCCGCCTGTGGCTGTACGGGCAGCGGCCGCTCGGCGCGGTCGTGGACGTGACCAACTACCTGCTCATCGACCAGGGCCAGCCGCTGCACGCCTTCGACCTGGACCGGGTCCCCGGGCAGCGCATCCTGGTCCGCCGGGCCCGGGAGGGCGAGCGGCTGCGCACCCTGGACGGCCGCGACCGCACCCTCACCGCCGCCGACACGCTGATCACCTCGGGCGAGCAGCCGCTCGCCCTGGCCGGGATCATGGGCGGCGCGGACTCGGAGGTCCGCGAGGACACCCGGCGGGTGCTGATCGAGTCGGCCCACTTCCCGCCGGCCACGGTGCTGCGCACCATGCGCCGGCTCGGCATGCAGACCGAGGGTGGCCAGCGCTGGGTCAAGGGCGTCGACCCGGCCGGGGCCGGGCCCGTCGCCGACCAGGCCGCCGCGCTCATGGCCCGCCTGGCCGGGGGCACGGTCGCGGCCGGCCGGCTGGAGGCCGGCCCTGGCGTGCCCGAGCGGCCGGTCGTGCGGCTCGACTGGACCCGCTCCGCGGCCCGGCTCGGCGCCCCGGCCGACCCCGAGTTCGCCGCCGGGTTCCTGCGCGGCGTCGGCTGCCGGACCGAGGTCCACCACCCCGGCACCGTGCTCGCGGTCCCGCCGAGCTGGCGCTTTGACATCGAGGGGTGGGCCGACCTGGAGGAGGAGGTGGCGCGGTGCTGGGGCTACGGCAACCTGCCGGCCACCCTGCCCAAGGCCACCGGCGGCCGGCTCACCACCGAGCAGCGCCTGCGCCGCAGCCTGCGCGAGGTGCTCGCCGGCATGGGCGTGACCGAGGCCCAGACCTGGCCGTTCCTCGCCCAGACCGCGTTCGACAAGCTCGGGCTGGCCGCCGACGACCCCAGGCGGCACACCCTTCGCCTGGCCAACCCGGTGTCGGAGGAGGCGCCCGAGCTGCGCACCACCCTGCTGCCCGGGCTGGCCGACGTGGCCAGGCGCAACCTCGACCGCGGCCTCCCCGGGGCGGCCCTGTTCGAGCTCGGCCTGGTGTTCCTGCCCCACCCGGGGCGGCCCGGGGGCTCCGGCCCCGGCGCGGGGCCGCCTGGGCGCTCCGGCCTGCCCGCCGGGGCGGGTGGCGAGCTGGCGGGGGAGCCCAGGCAGGGCGGGGACGAGAGCCTGCCCGACCAGCCGCTCGTCCTCGGCCTGGTGCTCGCCGGCCAGCGCCCCGTCGGGCGCTTCGACGACCCCAGGGCCGACTACGACCTGGCCGACGTGAAGGGGGTCGTGGAGGGACTGGTCGCCGCCCTCGGGGTCGAGGGCGTCGGCTACCGGGCCGAGGACCCCATGCCGTTCCACCCGGGCCGCTGCGCCGGGGTGCTGCTCGGCGACACCCCGGTCGGGCTCCTCGGGCAGCTCCACCCCCGGGTGACCGCCGCGCTCGAGCTGCCCGCGGCCACCCACGCGGCCGAGCTGTGGGTCGAGCCGCTGCTCGCCGCGGTGCCGGCCATGCGCCCGGCGCCGACGCCGTCGGCGTACCCGGAGCTCTCGTTCGACGTGGCCTTCCTGGTGCCGCCGGGCGTGGCGGCCGGGTCGCTCGAGGCGGTCCTGCGCGAGGCCGGCGGCGAGCTGCTCACCCGGCTGACCCTGTTCGACGCGTACGAGGGCCCGCCGCTGCCCTCCGGCCACCGCAACCTCGCCTACCGGGTCGCACTGCAGGCCCGCGACCGCACCCTGACCGACGCGGAGGCGCGGGCGGTGAGGGACCGGATGGAGGCGCTCGCCCGCGAGCGTCTCCAGGCGGTGCTGCGCGCGGCCGAGTAACAAGGGGCGCGACGCGCCCGGCGGCCGAGTCACAAGCGGGCGCGACGCGCCCGAGGGCTGAGTGCCAGGGGGCGCGCGAGCGCCCGGCGGCCGAGTCACAGGGGTGCCCCGGGATGTGCTCCGCTCCCCGGACCCGTAGGCTCTTGCCAAGGCGACTGGAGGGAGCCAGGTGGTGGACTACACGGTCGCGGGCGTCGAGGGCGGCGTCTGCGCCCCGCGCGGGTTCCGGGCCGCGGGCGTGGACGCCGGCCTGGTGCCCGGCAGCGGCCCGGACCTCGCCCTGCTGGTCAGCCAGCAGAGCGCGGTGGCGGCTGGCCGGTTCACCTCCCACCGCTTCCCGTCGGCGCCCGTGCGCTGGTCGCGCCGCCGGCTGGAGAGCGGCATGGCCCGCGCCGTGCTCGTCCACGCCGGCGCGGCCAACGCGGTCACCGGGCCGGAGGGCGACGCCGACGCGGCCGCGCTCGCGGGCCAGTGCGCCGGCGCGCTCGGCTGCGGGGTAGAGGAGGTGCTGCTCCTTGGCACCGGTGAGATCGGCGTGCGGCTCCCGGCCGAGCAGGCCGCCGAGGGCGCTGAGAAGGCGGTGGCCGTGCTCAGCCGGCGCGGCTCGGACGACGTGGCCAAGGCGCTGGCCGCCTCCGGCGGGGTCGTGCGCCAGCACGCGGTGGCGGTCGCCTGGTCGGAGGGAGAGGTCCGCATCGGCGCGGTCGCCAAGGCGTCGGCCCCGTTCGCGCCCTCCTTCGCCACCACCCTGGCCGTGCTCACCACCGACGCGACCGTCGAGCGGTCCGTGCTCGACGCCGTCCTGGCCAGGGCGGTCGGCCGCTCCTTCGAGCGGGTGCTGGTCGACCAGGGCCCCGGCATGGCCGACGCGGTGGTGCTGCTGGCCAACGCGACCGCGGCCGCGCCGCTGCTCGGGGCCGGCTCCGAAGGGGCCCTGGCGTTCGAGTCCGCCCTCGGCCAGCTCTGCGAGCTGCTCGCCGAGGGCCTCGCCATGCGCGTGCCCGGCGCGCGGAAGCTGGTCGTGGTCACCGTGCACGGGGCCGCCGAGCACGCCCACGCGCTCGCCGCGGCCCGCGCCGTGGCCGGCTCCATCGCGGTCCGGGCGGGCCTGGCCGCCGGCCACCCGGTGTGGCCGGCGGTGCTCGACGCGCTCGGCGCGGCCGGCGTCGAGCTCGACCCGGGCGAGGTCGGCGTCCGCTTCGGCCCGGTCACCGTCGTGGCCGGCGGGCGGGTCGCCCCTCACGACGAGCGGGCGGCCGCGGCGGTCGCCGCCAAGGCCCAGGTCGACCTGGCCGTGGACCTGGGCGTCGGACCGGCCGCAGCCACTGTCACCACCACCGACCTCCCACCCGAAGCGCTCACCTTTCCCCGGCCTCGCTGAAGTCCTGGGTCGATGTGGGAGGAGCTCGCTCTGGCCTGGCGTGACCTGCCCGGCGGTCCTCGTTCGATGTGGGGGGAGCACGCTCCCCCCACGGCCCCCCAAGAGCGCCTGTGCCATGGTGAGGGTGATCCCGCCGTCGCCACGGCCCCCAACAGCGCCTGTGCCATGGTCGGGCGGATCCCGGTTGCCGCCACGGCCCCCCAACAGCGCCGGTGCCACGGCCCGGGGGATCCCAAAGGGCGCCGGTGCCACGGTCGGGCGCTTGGGCTGTGCGCAAATCGGGCGTTCCGGACAGGGTGGACAGGTCCGGGTGGTGGCCCGCGGTCCGGGCAGCATGGCAGACTTGTTCGCTCCGGCGGGGTGGCCGGCTCGCCCAAGGCGCGTGCCCCCGCGGCGGTCGGGACGCAACCCAGAAAGGGCAGCGCTGATGGCTTCCAACCGGGTGCTCGTGATCGAGGACGACGCGAGCGTGCGCGGGCTCATCCAGACCATCCTCGAGGACGAGGCCCTCGACGTGGTGGTCGCCGGGGACGGCGAGGAGGGGCTCCGGCTGGCCCGGTCCATCGACCCTCAGGTCGTCCTGGTCGATGTCATGATGCCCGGCCTGGGCGGCCCCGAGGTCATCCAGCGCCTGCGCGACGAGGACGGCTCGCTGCCCTTCGCCGTCCTGGTGGTGACCGGCGCGGCCGAGGTCGTCGCCTCGCTGCGCGGCGAGCTCGGCCCGGCCGCCGTCCTCGAGAAGCCCTTCGACATCACCACCCTCGCCGCCCGGGTCAGGTCGCTGGCCGAGCGCGGCGCGGCGGCGCAAAGGAGCACCCATGAGCGGCAAGCGTGACTTCCTCTCCGTCGACGACGTCTCCCCGGAGGAGCTGGCCGCCCTGCTCGACGGGGCCGACCGGCACAAGGCCGACCGCCGGCCCCGGGCCACGCTGGCCGGCCGGACGGTGGCGCTGGTGTTCGAGAAGCCGTCCACCCGCACCCGCGTCTCGTTCGAGGTGGCAGTGCACGAGCTGGGCGGCTACCCGCTGCCGCTGTCCGGCTCGGAGCTGCAGCTCGGCCGGGGCGAGACCATGGAGGACACCGCGACCGTCCTCTCCCGCTACGTGCACGCCATCGTGCTGCGCACCTTCGCCCAGGAGAACCTCGAGCGGCTCGCCAAGGCCGGGACCGTGCCGGTCGTCAACGCGCTGTCGGACTACTCCCACCCGTGCCAGGCCCTCGCCGACCTGCAGACCATCCGCGAGCGCAGGAACCGGCTGACCGGCCTGCGCCTGGCCTACCTGGGCGACGGCAACAACGTCGCCCACAGCCTGCTGTTCGCCGGCGCCAAGATGGGCATGCACGTGGTCGTCGCCACCCCCTCCGGCTACGAGCCGATCCCGCAGGTGGTCAGGCGCGCCACCGAGATCGCGGCCGGGACGGGCGGCAGCGTCGAGCTGACCCACGACCCGTCGGTGGCGGCCAAGGACGCCGACGTGCTCTACACCGACGTGTGGGCGTCGATGGGCCAGGAGCTCGAGCACGGCGAGCGCGCACTCATCTTCAAGCCCTACCAGCTCTCCACCGACACCCTCGACGCCGCCGCCAGCGACGTCGTCGTGCTCCACTGCCTCCCGGCCCACCGGGGCGAGGAGATCGCGGCCGAGGTGATGGACGGCCCCAACTCGGCCGTGTTCGACCAGGCCGAGAACCGCCTGCACACCCAGAAGGCGCTGCTGTCGTGGCTGCTCACCGGGTCCCCCAATCCCCGGTGAGCGGCTCGTGGCCGCCCCCGGTGAGCGGCGCGTGGCCGCCCCGGGTGAGCGGCGCGTGGCCGCCCCGGGTGAGCGGCGCGTGGCCGCCCCGGGTGAGCGGCGCGTGGCCGCCCCGGGTGAGCGGCGCGTGGCCGCCCCGGGTGAGCGGCGCGTGGCCGCCCCGACCCCCGCGCGGCGCGGGTGGGCCGTGAGGCGCGGCCGCGCCGCGATCTGGCCCGCGCTGGCGGTGCCGGCCGGTGCGGCGGGCTCCACGCTCACCACCGCGGTCGCCGCCGCGGTCGCCGGCAGGCAGTCCGACCTCGCGCTGCAGCCGGTCGAGCTGACCCTGCGGGTGGTCCTGCTCCTGGCAGCCCCCTGCGTGGGCGCCATGGTGGCCGCCGTGGTCATCCCGAGGCCGAGCCAGGAGGCCATCTACCGCCTGGCCGTGGTCGGGATCGGGCTCGGGGTGCCGTTCGGGCCGGTGCTGGTACTGCGCCTGGACCGGGTGGTGGAGTTCGGGGTGGGCACGACCGTGCTCACCCTCGGCGTGCTCGTCGCCTGGGGGCTGGTCGGCTCGGCCCTGGCCGCCGGCTGGTGGGTGCGGCCGTCGAGATGGGTCGAGCGCACCGAGCTGCCCGGACCCGAGCTGCCCGGGCCGGAGCCGCCTCGCTGATGCCCTCCACCGCCGACCAGGAGCGCTGATGCCCTCCACCGCCAACGAGGAGCTTGCCGGCCTGTTCGCGGAGATGGCCGAGCTCCTGGAGCTGTCCGGGGAGACCGGCTTCCGGGTCCGCGCCTACGAGCGGGGCGCCCGCGCCCTCTCCGGCCACGAGGCCGACCTGACCACCCTGTCGGAGCGGGAGCTGGCCGCGATCCCCGGGGTCGGCAAGGCGATCGCCGCCAAGGTGGCCGAGTACCTCCGCACCGGGCACGTCCAGGCTCTGGAGCGCCTCCGGGCCGAGGTCCCGCCCGGCCTGCGCGCGCTCGTCCGGGTGCCCGGGCTCGGCCCGGCGAAGGCACGTCTGCTCCACGAGCGGCTGGGCGTGACCGGGGTCGAGGAGCTCGCCGACGCGGTCGCCGCCGGCCGGGTGGCAGGGCTGCCCGGCATGGGCGCCCGTACACAGGCCAACCTCGCCCGCGCCCTCGAGCGGCTCGCCGGTGGGGCCGGCGCGCCGCCGGGCGGGAACGTGCCCGGCATCCCCCTGGCCACCGCCCTCCCCCTCGCCGAGCGGCTGCGCGACCGGCTCGCGGCCACCGGCGGCGCCGTCGCCGTCGAGATGGCCGGCTCCCTCCGCCGCATGAAGGCGACCGTGCACGACCTCGACCTGCTCGCCGCGGCCCGCGAGCCGGCCGAGCTCACCCGCGCGTTCGCCAGCCTGGACGAGGTCGCCGAGGTGCTCGCCCTCGGCGACACCAAGGCGTCGGTCCGGACCAGGCAGGGCGTGCAGGTGGACCTGCGCGTGGTCCGGCCCGAGGTCTGGGGGGCCGCCCTGCAGTACTTCACCGGCTCCAAGGAGCACAACGTCAGGGTGCGGGAGCTGGCGGTCAGGGCCGGCTTCAAGCTCTCCGAGTACGGCCTGTTCACCAGGGACGGCGAGCTGGTGGTGGCCGAGACCGAGGAGGTCGTGTACGAGCGGCTGGGGCTCGAGTGGGTGCCGCCGGTGCTCCGTGAGGACCGGGGCGAGGTCGAGGCGGCCGCCCGCGGCGCGCTGCCCCGGCTCGTCGGCCTGGCCGACGTCGGCGGGGACCTGCACTGCCACACCGACCTGTCGCCGGACGGGACCGCGCCGCTCGAGGTGATGGTCGACGCCGCCCGACGACGAGGCTACCGCTTCCTCGCCGTCACCGACCACGCGGAGCGGCTGTCGCTCGGAGGCGCGGGGGCGGACGCGCTGCTCGCCCAGCGGGCGCGCCTGCGCGAGCTGGCATCGCTGTTCCACGGCGACCTCGAGCTGCTCCACGGCGCCGAGCTGAACATCGGGCGCGACGGCAGCCTCGACTACGACGACGCCTTCCTCGACACCTTCGACGTCCTCGTGGCCAGCGTCCACGACCAGCTCGACCAGCCCAGGCAGGAGCTGACCGCGCGCCTGGTGGCCGCCTGCGAGCATCCGGCCGTCAACGTGATCGGCCATCCGACCGGCCGCCTGATCGGCAGCCGGGCCGCGGGCGACGTCGACGTCGAGGCCCTGGTCCGGGCCGCGGCCCGGACCGGCACCGCGCTCGAGGTGAACGGCTCGCCCCGCCGCCTGGACCTGGCCGACGAGCACGTCCGGCTGGCCGGACGGTTCGGTGTGCTGCTCGCGTTCGGGTCGGACAGCCACGGGCCCGGCCACCTCGACAACATGCGCTTCGCGGTGGCCACCGCGGGCCGCGGGTGGGCCACTCCGGACCGGGTCGTCAACACCCTGCCGCCTTCCGAGCTGCGCCGCTTCCTGGCCAAGGGTCGCAAGGGGCGGCCATGACGACCGCCGGGCTGCCCCCCGGGGCGCTCGACCCGCTGCCGCGCTCGTTCTACCAGCGTCCTGTCATCGAGGTGACCCGCGACCTGCTCGGGCGCCTGCTCGTCCACGACGGCCCCGAGGGGCGCAGCGCCGTGCGGATCGTCGAGGCCGAGGCCTACGACGGGACCGGGAGGGACCCGGCCAGCCACGCCCACCGGGGTCGCACCGCCCGCAACGCGGTGATGTTCGGGCCCCCCGGCCACCTCTACGTCTACTTCACCTACGGCGTGCACTGGTGCGTGAACGTGGTGTGCGGGCACGCCGGCGTGGCCCAGGCGGTGCTGGCCCGGGCGGGGGAGCCGGTGCTCGGCGCCGAGCTGATGGCGGCCCGGCGCCCGGGCGCCCGGCCACGGGACCTCACCCGCGGTCCGGCCCGCCTGTCCGCGGCGCTCGGCCTGGCCGGCTGGGCCAACGGCACCGACCTCACGGCCGGACCGGTGCTGCTCACCGGCGGCTGGCCGGTGGACGACGCCGCGGTCGCCTGGACCGGCCGGGTCGGCGTCACCGCCGCGAACGACCGGCCCTGGCGGGCGCTGGTGGCCGGCAACCCCTGGGTCTCGCCCGGCCGCCCGGGCACGGTGGCCCGGCGCCGCCCCTCCTGAGCGGCACCGCCCGCCCAGCCCCCCGGGCCTGGCCGCCCCTCCTGAGCGGCACCGTCGGCCGGCCTCACCCGGCGGGGTGGGCCTCGCGCGCCGCAGGCGGCGTGGCCTCGCGCGCTTCAGGCGGTGCGCCTCGCGCTTTAGGCAAGTTGGCCTCGCGCGCCTCAGGCGGCGTGGCCGGGCGGGGAGCGCAGTGCTCCGGGTTGACCCACAGGGCCACCCGCTGGCCGGCGGCCACCTGGGCGCCCGGTCCGGGCGCCGCCTTCCACACCAGGTCCGGGCGGGCGGCGGCCGCCACCGGGTCGCTGTCGCAGGCCACGGTGGCCAGCCCGTCCAGGCCCGCCTGGCCGAGCAGGCGCAGCGCGGTCTCGGAGGGCCGGCCGAGCACGTCCGGCACCAGCGTGACCCCGAGCCCGCCCTCGCCCCGGGCGCCGACCGCCACGGTGAGCTCGACGGCGGACCCGGGCGCCCGCGCCGTCCCGCCGGGCGGGGACTGGCGCAGCACCTTGCCGGGGGCCGCGCCAGGCTCGGCCACGAGCCGCTGGACGAGCCGGAAGCCGGCCGTGCCCAGCCAGGAGCCGGCCGTGGCCACGGGCAGGCCGGCCACGGCCGGGACCACCCCCCGGGCGGGCCCGGCCGGCCGGACGCACCTGGCCGTCGGCTCGGTGCCTTCGAGGTAGGTCACCGGCCCCACGTCGCCTGCGGCGGTGAAGCGGTTCGGGAGGCAGTTGCGGCCGACGTCCACCATGACGGTGACGACCTTGGTGGCCGGTGGCGGGAAGCCGGCCGCCGGCTGCCCGGCCAGCGCCCGGCGCATGAACCGGGCCCAGATCGCGGCCGGCAGGGTGCCGCCCAGGACCGGGCTCGGCGTGCGCGGCGGCGTCATCGAGACCCTCCCCCGCGGGAACCCGACCCAGACGGCGGCGGCCAGGTCCGGGGTGTACCCGGCGAACCAGGCGTCGGCGTTGCCCTGGGTGGTGCCGGTCTTGCCGGCCGCGGGCCGGCCGATGGCGGCCCGGGCGCCGGTGCCGTGCTCCACCACGCCGCGCAGCACGTCGCCCACGATCGCGGCCACCGGCGCCCGGAGCACCCGGTCGGGATCGGGCCGGGCCTGGTAGAGGACATGACCACCGATGTCGGTGATGCGGCTGACACCGTACGGCGTGGCGCGCCTGCCCTCGGCGGCCAGGGTCGCGTAGGCGCCGGCCAGCTCGAGCGGGGTGACGCCCCCCGCCCCGAGCACGACGCTGGGGTACGGCGCGAGCCGGCTCCGGTCGATCCCCATCCTGGCGGCGGTCTCGACCACCACCCGCGCGCCCCGGTCCGGGTCGCCGTCGCCGAGCCGGAGGAGGAGCTGCGCGTACACGGTGTTGATGGACAGGGCCGTGGCCTCGCGCAGCGTCGCGCTCCCGAACCCCCGTCCCTCGTGGTTGCGCACGGCGAAGGGCCGGCCGTGGCCGCGACGGGCCAGCGTCAACCGGTCCGGGGCCGGGAACACGGCCTCGGGCGGGATGCCCCGCTCGATCGCGGCGACCAGGGCGAACGTCTTGAACGCCGAGCCGGCCTGGCGGCCCGTGCCGCCCGCCCCGGTGGCCAGGTTGACGCGGCCGTACCTCGGGTCGGCGAAGAAGTCCCGGCCGCCGACCATGGCCCGGACCGCGCCGGAGCCCGGCTCGACCGCTGCCAGGGCCGCGTACGGGTCGCGGCCCGGGTCGGTGAGCACCTCGCGGGCGGCCCGCTCCGCGGCCGCCTGCGCGTCGAGGTCGAGGGTGGTGGCGATGCGCAGCCCGCCCGCGAACAGGCTGGCGGTCCGCTCCCGCCTGGTGGCGCCGAGCGCGGCGAAGCGGGTGTCGGCCGGGTCGAGGACCTGGTCGGTGACCCAGCGGACGAACCAGGCCGCCGGGTACCTGCCCGTGCGCGCCCGGGGACGCAGGCCGAGCGGGCCGCGGGCCACCCGCTCGGCCTCGGCCCGGGTCAGGTGGCCCCGGCGCACCATCCGGCGGAGGACCTCGGCCCGCCGCGCCGCCGCCGCCCCGGGGTGCGCGAACGGGTCGAGCGTTGCCGGCGACCGCAGCAGCCCGGCCAGCAGCGCCGCCTGGGCCAGCGTGAGCCGGGCGGCGCTGGTGGAGAAGTAGGCCTGCGCGGCGGCCTCCGCGCCGTAGGCCCCCCTGCCGAAGTGCACCGTGTTGAGGTAGGCCGCCAGGATCTCGTCCTTGGCCTGCTGGCGTTCCAGCGCGTACGCGAGCGCGGCCTCCCGGAGCTTGCGGCGCAGGGTCCGCTCGCCGGTCCCGTACAGGTTCTTCACGTACTGCTGGGTGATGGTCGAGCCACCCTCGACCATCCGCCCGCGCCGCAGGTCGTGCGCTGCCGCCCGGGCGACCGCGCGCCAGTCGACCCCGTCGTGGTCGTAGAAGCGCGCGTCCTCGGTGTCGACCACGGCCGTGCGCAGCCACCGGCTGATCCTGGCCAGCGGCACGGCGGTGCGGTCCTCGGGACCGTGCAGCTCGGCGACCAGCCGGCCTCGAGCGTCGTAGACGAGCGTGGTCTGGGCCAGGGGAGGCGGTCCGGGCAGGGCGACCGGGCCCGCCGGCACGCACGCCGCGAGCGCGAGGCAGGTGGCGAGCAGCAGGGCGGTCGGCCCGGGACGGCGCAGCATCTCACCGATGATGGTCGGCATCCCGGCGGCCCGGCTTCACGCGGCGTGGCCTGGCGCGCTTCACGCGCTTCACGCGGCGTGGCCTGGCGCGCTTCACGCGGCGTGGCTTCGCGCGCTTCAGGTGAGCCAAGGGCCTCGCGCGCCTCAGGCGAAGGGACCTCGCGCGCTTCAGGGGAGCCGGCCTCGCACGCTTCCGGCACGGGGGCCTCCCGCGCTTCAGGAGAAGCGGCCTCGCGCGCCTCAGGCGGGTGGCCTGGCGCGCCTCAGGCGATGCGGCCCGGCCATGGCTCGTGGTACCGGCAGGCTGCGCGACTAGACTTGCCCCGCCGCGCGGTGCCGATCCCGCTCCTCCCTCACGGGCGCGGGCGGCGCCGGTCGAGCCGAGGAGTGAGCCACCTGGAGCCAGACCTCTACGACAAGAAGACGGTCACGCTGCGCCAGAGCGGCATCCGGCTGGAGCTGCGCGTGGCCGCCGACCTGTTCAGCAGCTTCGAGGTCGACGTGGGCACGCGGCTACTGCTGCGGACGCTCGCCGACGCCCCCCGCCAGGGCCAGCGCCACAAGATCCTCGACCTCGGCTGCGGGTACGGGCCGATCGGCCTGACGTTGAAGGCGCTCGACCCCGGGCGCGAGGTCCACATGGTCGACCGGGACGCCCTGGCCGTCGCCTACAGCCGGCGCAACGCCGACCTCAACGGCCTGGCCGGCGTCGAGGTGTACGGCAGCCTCGGCTACGACGACGTGCGGGCCACCGGCTTCGACCTGATCGCGTCCAACATCCCGGCCAAGGCAGGGACGGCCGCCATCCGGCACTTCCTGCTCGACGCGGCCCACCGCCTGCGTCCCGACGGGCTGGTGGCCGTCGTGGTCGTGGCCCCGCTCGAAGCGCTGGTCGCCGGCGTCCTGGCCCGGCCCGGCGTCGAGGTCGTCCATTGCCGCTCCACCGCGAGCTACGCGGTGTTCCACTACCGGTTCACCGGCGGGCAGGGCCTTGCGCGCTCCGGGCGGTTGGGCGGGCCGGAGGAACCGGGGCTGGGCGTGTACGACCGCCAGCGCGTCCCGCTGGTCCACGGCGGGGTCCGGCTCGAGGTGCGCACCGCGTACGGGCTGCCGGAGTTCGACTCGCTCGGCTACCAGAGCGAGCTGGCCGTGGACGCGCTGCTCGGCCTGGGCGGCGCGCCAGCGGGCCGGGCGGTCGTGCTCAACCCGGGCCAGGGACACGTCCCCGCGCTCCTGTGGGCCCTGCTGAAGCCGAGCGAGGTCCACCTGGTCGACCGCGACCTGCTCGCGCTCAGGTACGCGCGGGCCAACCTCGTCCGCAACGGCTGCCCGCCGGAGCGGGTCGTCACCCGCCACCAGGTGGGCCTGGCCGGTGCCGGCGTGGCCGAGGCCGGTGTGGTCGTCGCCCTGCTGCGGGAGAGGGAGCCGCCCGAGGCCGCGGCTGCGGCCGTGCGGCTCGCCGCGTCCGAGCTCCCGCCCGGGGGCAGGCTGGTCGTGGCGGCGAGCTCGACCGCGGTGACGCGGTGCCTGGCCCGCCTCGGCCCGGCCGGGGCCGGGGTGGCGGTGCGGGACCGCAGGCGGAAGAAGGGGTTCAGCGTGGTGGTCCTCGAGCGCGCCGGTGCGCGCCGACCGCCGCCCACGGCCCCGCCGGTGAGGAGCGCACGGCGACCAGCAGGTCCCTGACGACGGCGACGGGCAGGTCCCCGACGACGGCGACCAGCAGGTCCCCGACGATCGACTGGCCGGCCGGTGCCGGAACCCGCCGAACGCGGGCGAGTCGACCACGCGGAGCCCCGCGGGCTCGAGGAGCTCGAAGACCGGTAGGGCGCGGCACCGGTCGCAGGGGTGCCGGATGATGGTGGCGCGAGTGCGGTCCGGGCGGGTGCTACGCTGCATCCGGCGCGGGGTGGGCGACCGCCCGCCAGCCGTGCTGACGGTGGCCCCCGAGCGGATCACGATCGAGCCGTTCGACCTGCGCCAGCCGGCCCGCCACGCCCGGGCCCGGCTGGCCGGGCCTCCGGCGCTTCTTCTGGAGAGGTCACGAGTTCTGGGGAGGCCACGAGGATTGTCCGCGTCGCTCGACGAGCAGCTCCGCGTCCTGAACGCCGGGGTCGCCGAGGTGCTGCCCGCCGGCGGGCTCGCAGAGCGCCTGACCGCCGCGCGGTCCGAGGGGCGACCGCTGCGGGTGAAGCTCGGCATCGACCCGTCGTCGGCCCATCTGACCCTCGGCCATGCCGTGGTGCTGCGCAAGCTCGCCCAGTTCCAGCGCTACGGCCACACCGTGGTGCTGATCATCGGGGACTTCACGGGGCTGGTCGGCGACCCCAGCGGCCGCAGCCAGACCCGCAGGCTGCAGACCGAGGCCGAGGTCGCCGAGCACGCCCGCACCTACCTCGAGCAGGTCGGCAAGGTGCTCGACGTGGGCGCCGCGGAGATCCGCCGGAACGCCGAGTGGCTCGCGCCCATGACCTTCGCGGAGGTGGCCGGGCTCGCCGCCCACGTGACCGTCGCCCAGCTCCTGGAGCGTGACGACTTCCGCAAGCGCCACACGGCCGGGCAGCCGATCTCGCTCGTGGAGTTCCTCTACCCGCTGATGCAGGGACAGGACTCGGTGGCCGTCGACGCCGACGTCGAGATCGGTGGCACCGACCAGACCTTCAACCTGCTGGTCGGCCGCGACCTGCAGCGCGCGGTGGGCGAGCCCGGCCAGGTCGTGCTCACGATGCCCCTGCTGCGGGGCACCGACGGCGTCCAGAAGATGTCCAAGAGCCTCGACAACGGCATCTACCTGGACGAGCCGGCGCCCAGGCAGTTCGGCAAGCTCATGCGCATCCCCGACCACCTCATCCCCGAGTACCTGCGCCTGTGCACCGACCTGGACCCGGACGCGACCGAGGCCCTGGTCGCCGAGGCCGCGGGCGGCGGCCCGCGGGCGGCGGCCGTGAAGCGCCGGCTCGCCCGCGAGGTGGTGGCGCTGTACCACGGTGCAGAGGCGGCCGAGGCCGCCGAGGCGGCGTTCGACGCCGGCGTCAGGCAGCGGGGGGTGGCCGGCTCGGGCGGCCAGCCCGGCGATGGCGCGGCATCGGTCCCTGCCCTGGAGATCCCGCCCAGCGCCGTCTCCGACGCCGGCCTGGTCTGGGTGGTTGCCCTGCTGGCCGACGCCGGCCTGGTCCCCACCCGCAGCGAGGCCCGGCGGCTGGTCAGCCAGGGCGCGGTCCGGCTCGACGGCCGGGCGGTGCAGTCGTTCGAGCAGAGCTGGCCCCTGCCGGACCTGGACGGCCACCTCCTGACTGTGGGCCGCCGCGCACCGGTGCGCCTGCAGGCACCCTGAGGTCGCTGCCTGCCGCAGCCTCCGTCTTCGCGCGTTTGGCACGCTTTCACGGCATCTGCTACAATGTGTTGGCAGCAAGAGGACGGCTCCGCCGGACGGGGTCCCGACCGCTTCAACGCCTTGCCACAGCTCGGATGCGCGGTTGACACGACTTCGACCCCGGTGCTACCTTCTCGCGGCAGCAAGAGGGAAGTTCTTCAGGACCAACACCTGTCCGTCAGTGCCGATCCGGGGTCGACCTGGGAATACAGGTCACCGGGGCGGTGTTGCAACGGAAGACAGGAGGTCGCCGAAGCCCGGAGGGAACGCAGTTCCGGTGGCTTAGGTGGCCGTCTCGCAGCCCAGCAACTGGGCGCGGGGCGGCGCTTCTGTGTGAGGTTGCAACCCTGCACGGGTGGCTCCGCGAGGAGTACCATCCGGGTAGGTCGCGAAGTTTGACGAGTCTGAAAGGCCCGTGCTACGGTCACCGCCGCTCCGGCGGCAGGAACGCCAGGCGGGAACCGCAGGCAAGTCGCTGCTGAGCAACCCTTACGACGCTCCTTGAAAACTCAACAGTGTGTGAAAAGCCAGTGCCAAAACCCCGTCACGCGGGCGGCACGGCGGGCATCGCCCTCCGTCTCGCTTCGCAAGACGGTTCCTTTGGTGCATCTGGACAACAGATGAGCCAACAGCGGTGAGGGGTAGCCGCCCCGCACCGCCCATCCCCCCGGTTCGCCCGGGACGGATGGTCAAACTCGTCGGCCCGTGGGCCGGCGAGCTCCATCGAGAACAAGCCCCGGCACGTCGCCGCCCTCGGGTGGCCGGATCGGGGAGTTCACGATCTCTGACGGAGAGTTTGATCCTGGCTCAGGATGAACGCTGGCGGCGTGCCTAACGCATGCAAGTCGAGCGAGGTCCAGTCGGTGGCAACACCGGCTGGTTCCTAGCGGCGAACGGGTGAGTAACACGTGGGTAACCTACCCCTGACTCCGGGATAAGCCTGGGAAACTGGGTCTAATACCGGATATGAGCCTCCTCCGCATGGTGGAGGCTGGAAAGGATTCCCGGTCAGGGATGGGCCCGCGGCCTATCAGCTTGTTGGTGGGGTAACGGCCCACCAAGGCGACGACGGGTAGCCGGCCTGAGAGGGTGTACGGCCACACTGGGACTGAGACACGGCCCAGACTCCTACGGGAGGCAGCAGCGGGGAATATTGCGCAATGGGCGAAAGCCTGACGCAGCGACGCCGCGTGCGGGATGAAGGCCTTCGGGTTGTAAACCGCTTTCAGCAGGGACGAAGCGAGAGTGACGGTACCTGCAGAAGAAGGTCCGGCTAACTACGTGCCAGCAGCCGCGGTAATACGTAGGGACCGAGCGTTGTCCGGATTTATTGGGCGTAAAGAGCTCGTAGGCGGCTGTCCAAGTCGGGTGTGAAACCTCGGGGCTCAACTCCGAGCCTGCATTCGATACTGGACGGCTAGAGTCTGGTAGGGGGATCTGGAACTCCTGGTGTAGCGGTGGAATGCGCAGATATCAGGAAGAACACCGGTGGCGAAGGCGGGATCCTGGGCCAGTACTGACGCTGAGGAGCGAAAGCGTGGGGAGCAAACAGGATTAGATACCCTGGTAGTCCACGCCGTAAACGATGGGCGCTAGGTGTGGGAGGTCATCGACTCCTTCCGTGCCGCAGCTAACGCATTAAGCGCCCC
>Ga0210378_10000008_pt1 | contig 132572 bp, 113 predicted proteins | sample PLM1_60_b1redo_FD_155465 | JGI IMG/M metagenome (GOLD analysis project Ga0210378, IMG submission 155465) | Groundwater sediment microbial communities from an aquifer in East River, Colorado, USA - PLM1_60_b1 redo | ecosystem: Environmental > Terrestrial > Soil > Riparian zone | place: USA... | reverse complement strand
TGCTGGGCGCGCCGGTCTGGGCCCTGGCCGCGGTCGCGGCCACCTCGGCGCTGTCGCTGGGCCTGCGGGTCGCCTTCCTGCGCCGCGCACCGGCCGCCTGACGGCCCCGGCACCACCACCGCAGCTCACGCCAGGCGACCGGTCTAGCAGCAGCGGGCCCTCGGGTTGCGGTCCTGCTCGTCCATGCGGCGGCGCTCGAACTCCCGGCGGGACAGGACCGGAGCGTCCGGGTGCTCCCGCCGGGCGTGCTCGACGTAGTGGTCGTAGGCGTTCTCGCCCATGACCTCCCGCACGTACCAGCCGACCTTGCCGAGCAGGCCCCTGGTCGGAGCCGCCATCACTCCTCCTTGACCACCCGCTGGCCGCGCGAGCCGGTCAGGGTCGGCTCGCTGCCGTCCTGCCTGGCCTCGGCCAGGTAGGCGCGCACCTCGGCCGCGTTCGGCTGCTGGCCCACGCGCACCTTGCCGCGGCGGACCCACTTGAAGTGCTTGACCACGTTGGTCAGGTAGACTCGCTCCCGGTCGATGCCGGCCTCGGCCAGCGCCCGGTCGAGAGCCGCCCGGCCGGTCCCACGAAGGGACGGCCGGCCCGGTCCTCGGCCTCGCCCGGCTACTCGCCGACCAGCATGACGTCGGCATCGGCCGGGCCCTCGCCGAACACCGTCTGGGTGGCGTTCCTCCACAGGTCGCAGGCCCGGCAGCCAGCGGCCGCCGCCCGCGGGGCGTCGAGGTCCGGGCCGGCGGGGATCAGCTCGCGGGCGGGGCTCTCTGGTCGTGCGCGGGGTGCCATCGTCGCCTGCCTCGTGGGTCGGGAGGGGCCGAGGTCCGACGCGGAGCGTTACCACGACCCGTAGGCGGCAAACCGGCGGACAGCAGCTGGACCGTTGACGAGCCCGCTTGGGGGCATCCGGCTGCGATGGACGGGCCTGGCCTGGATGCCGTGACTCGCGGGATCGCGGCGGAAGCTTGATCGCTTTGTTATGTTCGATCGTCCCGTCCGGATCAGGAGGTGCCCGTGTCAACGCACGAGGATGGCTCGTCGCTCCGCATCGCGATCGTCGCCCCGCCCTGGTACTCGATCCCGCCGTCGGGCTACGGCGGCATCGAGTCGATGGTCTACTGGCTGGCGGAGGGCCTCGTCGAGCGAGGCCACGACGTGACGGTCATCGGTGCCGGCCCGGCCGGGACGAGCGCCCGCTTCCTCGTCACCTTCCCGGAGCCGCCCAGCGAGCGCATCGGGCAGGGGCTGCCCGAGGTCATCCACGCCCTGCACGCGGCCGAGCTGCTCGACGAGCTCGAGCGCGACCAGCCGCTCGACGTCGTCCACGACCACTGCGCCGCCTCGGCCCTGGCCACCTCCCGCCGCCGCGCCCTGACCGTGGTCACCGCCCACGGCCCGGTCACCGGCGAGATGGCCGCGTACTACCGCCGCCTCGAGCCGGGCATCTCGCTGGTGGCGGTGTCCGACTTCCAGCGGGCCAGGGCGCCGGAGCTGCCCTGGGCCGGCACCGTCTACAACGCCACCCCGGTCGACAGCTACCCGTTCGAGGCCCGCAAGGACGACGCCTGCCTGTTCCTCGGCCGCATGAGCCCGGAGAAGGCGCCCGACCTGGCCATCCAGGCGGCCCGGGCCGCCGGCCGGCCGATCGTGGTCGCCGGCAAGTGCACCGAGCCGGTCGAGCGGGCCTACTTCGACGAGCGCGTGCGCCCACTGCTCGGCCCGGACGCGACCTGGTTCGGCGAGGCCGACGCCGTGCAGAAGGCCGGCCTGCTCGGCCGGGCCCGCTGCCTGGTCTTCCCGGTCCAGTGGGACGAGCCGTTCGGGCTGGTGATGGTCGAGGCGATGGCCTGCGGCACCCCGGTCGTGGCCCTGCGGGCCGGGTCGGTGCCCGAGGTGGTGGAGGACGGCGTCACCGGCTTCGTCTGCGACCACCCGGACGAGCTGCCCGCCGCCATCGCCAGGGTCGACGAGCTGGAGCCCAAGGCCTGCCGCCAGCGGGTCGCCGACCACTTCGACGTGCCCCAGATGGCCGAGGGCTACGAGGCGGTCTACCGGAAGGTCCTGCGGGAACGGTCGTGACCCGTTCGGCCGTCGCGAGCCGCCGATCCGCCCCGCCATGGCACAGGCGCCGCTGGGGGGCCTACTCCTGGCGATCCTCCTGCTCACCCCTGGGCAGCGCCGCCTCCACGAGGTCCTGGCCGGGGCCGACCACCCGGCCCTCGAGTCCCGAGGTGAGCAGCAGGATCGCCAGGAGCGCGATGGGGAACAGCGCGATCACGGCGAGCATGGCCAGCGACACGACGGAACCTCCTCGGCACGGTGACCTCCACCCGGACCAGTCTCCCTCCTGTATCGGAACGGCCGGGGCAGGTCTGGATGCTCGTTCTCCATTCGTTCCCCAGCCCTGTGTGGACCGCCTTGTTGTGGACCGCCTTGGTATCGTCTCGACATGACCGGATTCGATCTCCACACCCACTCGACGTGCTCCGACGGCACCCTCGACCCCGAGGAGGTCGTCGAGCTCGCGTCCTCCCGCGACCTGGCCGGGATCGCCCTGACCGACCACGACACCACCGACGGCGTGGACCGGGCCCGCAAGGCCGCCCGAGCCGTGGGCCTCGTCGTCCTCACCGGCTGCGAGCTGTCGGCCGAGCACGACGGGAACCCGGTGCACGTCCTCGGCTACGAGTTCGACCCGGCCGAGCCCGTGTTCGCGGCCAAGCGGTACTGGATCCGCTCCGGCCGCGTCACCCGGGCCAGGCGGATGGTGGAGCGCCTGCGCGACCTCGGCGCCCCGGTCGAGTACGGCCGGGTCGAGGAGCTGGCCGGCGACGGCTCGGTCGGCCGCCCCCACATCGCCCGCGCCATGGTCGAGGCCGGAGTGGTCCCCGACGTCCCCAGCGCCTTCTCGCCCGACTGGATCGGCACCGGCGGCCGCGCCTACGTGGCCAAGGAGGCGGTCACGCCGGTGGAGGCGGTGGAGCTCATCCACGGCGCGGGCGGGGTCGCCGTGCTGGCCCACCCGTCGGTCCACGCCGGCGCCCGCGCCGTGCCCGAGCCGGTGATCCGTGACATGGCAGCGGCCGGCCTGGACGGGCTCGAGGCCGACCACCCCGACCATACGCCCGCCGACCGCGACCACTGGCGGGCACTGGCCGCCGAGCTGGGCATGGAGGCGACCGGGTCCTCGGACTGCCACGGCGCCCTCTACGGCTACCGCATGGGTGTCTGCCGCACCCCCGAGGCCACCCTGGGCGCCCTGCTCGCGCGCAAGCCGGGCTGACCCGGCCCAGGTCGGGCTGACCCGGCCCAGGTCGGGCTGACCCGGCCCAGGTCGGGGCCCGCAGTGCGCGGGCAGGGCGCCCAGGACGCGCAGCGCCGCCCGGGGCTGTCCGAACTGTCCGTTCCCTGGCGTACCCTGGGTCCGTGAGCAGCTCAGAGCAGCAGATCCTGCCCGGGGTGGACGCGGCCCGGGTGACGTTCCTGTCCCCGTCGGCCCTCGACCGCTACCGGCGCTGCCCCCGGCTGTACCGGTTCCTGCACGTGGACGGGTTGTGGCGCATGTCGAGGATCGGCGCCGGGCAGTCGTTCGGGACCAGCGTGCACGCGGCGCTACGGGAGTTCTTCCGGCTGCCGGTGGCCAGCCGGTCGCTCGAGCGGCTGCTCGACCTGTTCCGCCGCTCCTGGGTCCGGGAGGGGTACGGCAGCAGAGAGGAGCGGGTGCGGGAGCGGGCTCGCGGCATCGACGTGCTCAGGAACTGGTACATGCAGGCCGATACGAAGGCCAAGCCGCTCGCGACCGAGCTCGGCCTGCAGGCGGGCTACGGTGACGTCGTGCTCAAGGGGCGGATCGACCGGCTCGACGCCGGCCCGGACGGCGGGTTCGTGGTGGTCGACTACAAGACCGCGAAGCGGCCGGCCAGCCAGGCGTCGGCCGACGAGGACGTCGCGCTCACCATCTACGCCTCGCTGGTGGAGCGGAAGCTCGGGCGGCCGGTGACCGAGCTGGTGCTGGACTACGTGGTCGCCGGCACGCGGGTGGTGACCAGGCGTCCGCCCGAGGTGCTGGCCGAGCGCATGGCCGGGGTGCTCTCGGCCGCCGCGGCGCTGCGGGCCGACACGGAGTTCACGCCCCGCACCGGGCCGTGGTGCAAGGGCTGCGACCTGCTCAGCCTCTGTCCGGAGGGACAGGCGGAGGTCGCGGCCGAGCCGGTTCGGTTGGACTGATGAGCGTCCCACGTTGTATCACCGGGACGGCAGAGGACCTCGGAACCAGAGCGCCCGAGGTCGGAGCTTCGGGGGGAGAGGCCACGTGCAGGAACCGATGCCGACGAAAGCGAAGCACCCGACGGCGCATCTGCTGCTGCCGTGCCGCAGCGAGTCGGTGCCCACCGTGCGCGCGCTGCTGCAGCGCGAGCTCCAGCGCTGGGGGATCGCCGACGACATCGCTGACGGGATCCTGCTCGCCACCGGTGAGGCGGTCACCAACGCGGTGGTGCACGGGTCGTGGGGCCAGCATGACTCGGCGATGGTGGTGCGCTGGGCGCTGGCGGGCAAGCGGTTCTCGTTCTCGGTGCAGGACCGTGGTCCCGGGTTCGACAGCTCGCGGACGGCGATGTCGCGCCGGGCCCACCCCTCGCAGAACCGGGGCCGGGGCCTGTACATCATGCACGCACTGATGGACCGCGTGGTGGTCGACTCGGGGCTGTCGGGGACCCGGATCCTGCTCGAGAAGACCCTGGACCCCACCGCGGCGCTGTGAGGTGGCCAGGAAGGCGGCGGGCCCAAGCCGGGCAAGCGCCACCGCACGCTGACGGTCGCGGTCGCCACCTGTGGCGCCGCACCCGGGACCTCGCGGCCGCCGCCCTCACGGTCCGGCGGCGGCCGCCTGCGAGGCTCCTCCGGCTCGGCCTCGGCCGGCTACTGCGACTCGGCGTGCGGCTCCTGCATGGACGGCCACATGCGCAGCTCGTCGGCGAGCGCCCGGATCTCGCTGTCCGGATACCGCCGGTGGCCGCCGAGGGTCCGCAGGAAGGGGAGCTTGCCCTCCTGGGCCCAGCGCGACACGGTCTTCGGCGACACGTGCAGGAGACCGGCAACCTCTGAGGTGCGCAGGTACGTGGGTCTGCTCGTCCGGCTCATGCTCGACACCCCTCTACAGTTGAGGTCCCAACCGGGATGATCCCAAACGGGACTTTACTGTTGTCCCCGACGGGACACTACTGTCTTGCTGCGAATTTGCTGAATAGGCTGTTCTACCTAGAAACCAGCGAACCAGTCGTACAACCCAGTACGTACGGGTGCGCGCCTGCCTTGCTTGGGGGGCCAGGGTTGCGGCATTTCCGGCATACGGGTTGCGGAGCTCACGCTCTCCGTGACGATCAACCCGTTGGAGTGATCCGTCGCCGACGCAGAAATTTCTGACCGCCCGTATCCATCCGGAGCCGTCGCGCGCCTGTAGATGCAGAAGCGACGCCGCGACCTCCGGGGGACCTCTCAAAGGCCCGCTACTGGGGGAGGCGGAGCAGTTGAGAGTAGGTCGCGGCGTCGCCTGCGCCTTGCCTGGCCGGTTTCCTGGTGCTCTTCCGGTCCCTCCGTGGCCCGGTCAGGCAAGGCGTTTCTCGTCCCGCGGCGCCCCACGCGGCCAGCCGGCCGCCACGGAGCAGCCGGCCGCCACGGAGCAGCCACCACCTACTACGTGACCGGGACGATCCGCGCCTCGGCCAGGGCACCGTCCTCAACCCGGAGCAGTCCCATGGTGCCGTGCGGCTGCCTTCGGCGGTCTGTCGGCGACCCCGGGTTGATGATGCGCACCCCGTCGTCGGCCAGGTCGAGCGGGATGTGGGAGTGGCCGTAGACCACCAGGTCGGCGTCTGGGAAGCGCCGCCGCATCCGGCGCGCCCGCCCGGTGGCCGGCCCCGCGTCGTGGATCATGCCGACGCGCAAGCCCTCCAGGTCCAGCCTCAGGGTCTCCGGCGCGCCCCAGGCGGCCACGTCCGGGGTGTCGTTGTTGCCGAGCACGGCCCGGACGGGCGCGAACGCCGACAGCTCGTCGAGCACGTCGGCCCTGCACACGTCACCAGCGTGCAGGATCAGGTCGGCGTCCTCCAGATGGCGGGCGACCGCCGGCGGGCAGCGCCTCCAGCGCCGCGGGGCGTGGGTGTCTGCAAGGACCGCGACCAACATCGACCCATGATCCCACCCCGCCGCTCCCCACCGGAGCCGCGGGCCGGCTCCGGCGACGCCGGCGGCTGCGGTAGCCTCGCGGCGCGACCGCGGCCAGCCCGGCGCGGCGCGGCGCGGCCAGAGCAGGGTTCACCGACGACGACGGGGCGAGGGTTGGTCGCATGGGCACGCTCGACGGCAAGGTGGTCATCGTCACCGGGGCCGGCCAGGGGATCGGCCGGGAGGAGGCGCTCGCCTGCGCCCGCGAGGGCGCGGAGGTGGTTGCCGACGACCTCGCCGGCGCCGCGGACACCGCCGCCGCGATCGGGGCCGAAGGCGGCCAGGCGGTCGCAGCCGACCTCGACGTGGCCGACTTCGACGCCAGCGGGCGCCTGGTCGAGCTGGCCGTGGAGCGGTTCGGCGGCCTGGACGGGGTGGTCAACAACGCCGGCGTGATCCGCGACCGGATGGTGTTCAACCTCTCCCCGGACGAGTTCGACCTCGTCATCCGGGTCAACCTGCGCGGGACGTACGACATGACCAGGCACGCCAGCGCCTGGTGGAGGCGGGAGGGCCGGCCCGGCGCCATCGTCAACACCACCTCCACCTCGGGCATCCTCGGCAACCTGGGCCAGTCGAACTACGGGGCCGCCAAGGCAGGGGTGGCCGCCTTCACCGTCATCACCGCGCTGGAGCTCGCCAGGTACGGCATCCGGGTGAACGCGATCGCGCCCGGGGCGCGCACCCAGATGACCGAGAGCGCCTTCGGCGACCTCTCGTTCGACGGTGACTTCGACCCGCTCGACCCGGCCAACGTCGCCCCGGTCGTCGCCTGGCTCCTCTCGGACGCCGCCGCCGACGTGTCCGGCCAGGTCCTCGGCATCACCGGGGGCCTGCTCGAGCTGTACGAGGGCTGGCACGTGGTCGCCGACCAGGAGCGGGACGGGCGCTGGACGGTGGAGGAGCTGGCCGAGGCCGCCCCCCGCCTGTTCGGTGACCGGCCCACCCGCGCCCCCTGGCGCCCCTCGAGCATTCGCCGGGTGATCGAAGGGGCCCGCACCGCGGCCGACGAGGGCTGAGGGCGGTCCACCCGCCGTCCCGCGTGGCCGGTCGGGAGTAACGCGGTGGCCCCCGATGTGACAGGTGAGGGGTTCGGGCCCAGGTGGCGAAGCGGTAGCCTCCCCGATGTGACAGGCGAGGGGTTCGGAGGCTCAGGTGGCGAAGCGGTAGCCCCCGATGTGTCGAGGGAGGACATGATGGAGGACCGGAACGTGCTGGACCGGATCAACGAGCTCGTCGAGGAGGAGCACAGCCTCGAGCGCGAGGCGGTCGGCAAGGGCCTCGACGAGGCCCAGCAGGCGCGGCTGCACGCCATCGAGGTCCAGCTCGACCAGTGCTGGGACCTGATGCGCCAGCGCCGGGCCCGGCGGGAGTTCGGCCAGGACCCCGACCAGGCCCGGCTCCGTGGCGAGGGCACCGTCGAGGGCTACCTGCAGTAGCCGGACGGAGCGTCGACCCGCCCGCGCCCGCAGCGCCAGGGACGGAACCGAAGCGGGGCGGGGTGCGCTCGGCACCCCGCCCCGTCCTCCGGCGCCCGTGCCCGCTACGCGGCCTCGGCGACCGCCTCCTCCGGCGTGGCAGGGCCGAGCGCGTGCTCGAGCACCTCGCCGATCTCACCGGCCAGGTGGAAGGTCATCTCGGCCCGGACCGACTCGGGCACGTCCTCCAGGTCGCCGCCGTTGCGCTGGGGGAGGATGACCTCCTTCAGGCCGGCCCGGTGGGCGGCCAGCACCTTCTGCTTGACCCCGCCGATCGGCAGGACCCTGCCCTGCAGGGTGACCTCGCCGGTCATGCCCACCTGGGACCGCACCGGGCGGCCGGTGAGCAGGCTCACCAGGGCGGTCGTCATGGTGACGCCGGCGCTCGGGCCGTCCTTGGGCACCGCGCCGGCCGGGATGTGCAGGTGGTAGCGGCGCGACTCGACGCCCTCGCCGACGCCCAGCTCGCCGGCGTGGGCCCGCACGTAGGACAGGGCGATCGTGGCCGACTCCTTCATGACGTCGCCGAGCTGCCCGGTCAGGGTCAGCCCGGGCTCGCCGTCCATGGCGCTCGCCTCGATGAACAGCACGTCGCCGCCGGCGCCGGTGACCGCCAGGCCGGTTGCCACGCCGGGCACCGAGGTGCGCTCGGCCGCCTCGAAGAAGAACTTCTCGCGGCCCAGGTACTCGCGCACGTCCTGGGCGTCGACCACGATCGGGGCGGCCGCCTGCCCGGCGGCCAGCCTGGTGGCCGCCTTGCGGTAGAGCTTGCCGATCTCGCGCTCGAGGTTGCGCACCCCGGCCTCGCGCGTGTAGTCGCCGACGACCCCGCGCAGGGCGGCGTCGGTGACGATCACCTCGCCTGGCCGCAGTCCGGCCCGGTCGACCTGCCGCGCCATGAGGTGGTCGCGGGCGATGGCGAGCTTCTCGTCCTCGGTGTAGCCGTCCAGACGGATGATCTCGAGCCGGTCCAGCAGCGGACCGGGGATCGTCTCCATCACGTTGGCGGTGGCGATGAACAGCACGTCGGACAGGTCCAGCTCGACCTCGAGGTAGTGGTCCCGGAAGGAGTGGTTCTGGGCCGGGTCGAGCACCTCGAGCAGCGCCGAGGAGGGGTCGCCGCGCCAGTCGGCGCCGACCTTGTCGACCTCGTCGAGCAGGAACACCGGGTTCATGGTGCCCGCCTCCTTCATGGCGCGGGCGATGCGGCCGGGCTGGGCGCCCACGTAGGTCCGCCGGTGCCCGCGGATCTCGGCCTCGTCGCGGATGCCACCGAGGGCGACCCGGACGAACGAGCGCCCGAGCGCGCGGGCCACGGACTCCCCGAGCGAGGTCTTGCCGACCCCTGGCGGGCCGACCAGGGCGATGATGGCGCCGGCGCCCCGCCCGCCGGACTCGACCAGCCCGCGCTCCCGACGGAGCTTGCGCACGGCCAGGTACTCGACGATGCGGTCCTTCACGTCCTCGAGGCCGGTGTGGTCGGCGTCGAGGATGCGCCGCGCCTCGGTGATGTCGAGGTCGTCCTCGGACTTCTTGCCCCAGGGCAGCTCGGTCATGGTGTCGAGCCAGGTGCGGATCCAGCCGTGCTCGGGGCTCTGCTCGCTGGTCCGCTCGAGCCGGTCGATCTCGCGCTCGACGAAGACGCGCACCGCCTCGGGCATGCCGGCGTCGGCCACCTTGCTGCGGTAGCCCTCGACGACGTCCTCGCCGTCCTGGCCCTCGCCGAGCTCCTTCTTGATGGCGGCGAGCTGCTGGCGCAGCAGGTACTCGCGCTGGGTCTTCTCCATGCCCTCGGCCACGTCCTTGCGGATGCGGTCCTTGAGGCTCACGTCGGCCAGGGTCTCGCGGCTCCAGGCGAGCACCTTCTCGAGGCGCGCTTCGACGTCGGTCGCCTCGAGCACCTCGACCTTCTGCTCGAAGGTCAGGTCGGGGGAGTAGACGGCGGTGTCGGCGATCTGGCCGGGGTCGGTGATGCCGCGCAGCATCTCGGCGATCTGCTGGGCCCCGCGGGCCTCGAGGATGTTCTCGATCACGGCCCGGTACTCGCGGGCCAGCTCGCGGGCGCGGGTGGTGACGGGCGGGTCGGGCACTGGCTCGACCTCGACCCAGGTGGCGGGCCCGGTGCCGGCCACGCCGGTGCCGATGCGGGCCCGCTGCAGGCCGCGCACGACCACAGCGAGCTGGCCCGAGGGCAGCTCGCCGGCGTTCTCGATCTTGGCCACGGTGCCGATGCGGGCGTAGCGGCCGTCGACCTTGGGGACGAGCAGCAGCTGCCCGCCCGCCTCGGTGGCGGCGGTGGCGGCGGCCTGCGACTCAGGGGTCTCCAGGGTGGCGGTGACGACCATCCCCGGCAGTACCACGCCGCTGGTCAGGGGGAGGAGCGGAAGGGTCTCGACAGAGAGGTCGGGCATCAATTCTCCAAGTCAGGTGGGACGTTGCAGCCGTTTCAACGCCCCGTCCCACCGGGTCATTCCTGGCTGCCCACAACCGTTGAGGATAAAAACTACTTCAGGCCAGCTCACCATGACCGTGCCGGTCATCCGACCACCCCGCATGGTCGGCCTCCAGAGCTCGGGCCGCGACGCGGCCGTTCAGCCGCAGGACTCGCTCTGCTGGCTGCCGGAGGACTCGCTCTGCTGGCTCATGATTCCGCGCCCAGGTGCGCGGCCACCGTGTCGAGGGTCCGGTGGTCGACCCTGCCGATCAGGCACCAGACGACCTCGCCCGAGCGGAACCAGACGCTCGACGTCGCACCCCACTGGGCGGTCTGCAGCTTCCTGGTGTAGCCCTCGGCCGGGGAGCCCCGGGTGGCCTCGGGCAGCTCGCCCCGCCAGCGGAGTAGCGTCACCCGCCTGCCCCGGGCGTCGCGGTACTCTGCCACGGCGGCCAGGTGGCCGGCCAGGTCACGGGCGCCCCAGCCCTGGGAGACCAGGCCGAATCGGGTCAGGTCGGGCGTGCGGGCGGCCGCCCCGAGCACGGCCAGCAGCCGCTCGGTGGTGCGCGGGCTCGGGCGGTCCCAGGCCATGGACGACTCGGTGCGGTAGGCGGACCAGCCCGCGGCCAGGGGGCTTCCCGCATGGGGGGCTGGCACGGCGAGCAGCACCGCGGCGAGCACGGCCGCGGCCAGCCCAGCCGCCGAGCTGAGCGCCAGCCAGTGACGCCGGCGTCCGCCGACCCGCTGCCCAGCGGCCCGAACGCCGTTCCAGCCGTGCATCGCCTGCCGGCCGGGCTCGCGCTGCCCGCTGGTACGGGCGGCCTCGGCCCGCACCGCGGCCAGGACCGCCTGCCGGCCGGCGCTGGGCATCTCGACCACCGAGGCGCGCAGCAACGCGGTGAGCTGGCGGTCGCGCAGGGCGCTGGACGCGCAGGCGTCGCAGTGGGTCACGTGCTCGCGCGCCTGCCCGGCCTCGTCCGGGCCGAGCTCTCCGAGGCTGAAGGCGGTCAGCCTCGCCTCGAACTCGTCACAGGTCATCGGCACGCACCCTTCCGAGCTCGGGCATGAGCATCGCCTCGAGGCGGCGCCTGGCCCGGTGCACGCGCGACAGCACCGTCCCGCGTGGCGTCCCCATCACCGCGGCCGCCTCCGAGCAGGTCAGGCCGTGGAGGTCCACGAGCGTGACCGCGACCCGGAAGTCCTCGGGGAGCCGGGCCACGGCCCGGCGGACGGTCTCCTGGTCGGCCTTGCGCACGGCCTGCTCCTCGGGGCCGGGCTCGGTGCTGGGGACCTCGACTGCCCGCTCGTCGTCCCCGCCGTCCAGTGGTACCAGCGGCATCCGCTGCCCCTTGCGGTACTGGGTGCAGAACAGGTTGTACTGGATGCGCAGGAGCCAGGCCCGGCAGTTGGTCCCCGGCTCGAACGAGGCGAACGACCGCCAGGCGCGCAGGAACGTCTCCTGCACGAGGTCCTGGGCGGCCGCCGGATCGGCGGTCAGCCGCAGCGCCGCGTCATAGCAGGCGTTCATGTGCGGGACAGCGGTGTCCTCGAAGCTGGCCACCTGCACCAAGCGCCGATCCCTTCTCGACCCGGTCGAGCCGGACACGCCTTGCCCTCACCGAACACAACTTCCTGAAGGGCCCGGCGATTCCCTCGAGTCCTCTGGGTGGGCTAGCTGGCCGCAGCCGAAGCAGGGCGGGCGGTCGCCTCACTGCTGCTGATACGCCTGCGCCGGCGGCGGCGACGGTTGGCCGGCTTGGGCGCGGCCGTCTTGGCCGGGGCCAGGTCGCCGCCGGCCCGGGCTGGGGCCGCCTCGGCCGGCGTCGAGTGCTTCCGCCTGGTGGCCGCCTCCTCGGTGGTCGGCAGGTCGAACAGCTCGGTGAGCAGCGGGCTGGTCGAGTAGACCTCGTGCACAGCCTCGTCGGTCAGGTTCAGGCGGCGGCGGATCAGGTCGGCCGTGTCCAGCTCGTTCCAGGCGACGAAGGTGATGGCCACGCCGGCGGCTCCGGCCCGGCCCGTGCGGCCGATCCGGTGGACGTAGGCGCGGTCGTCCTCGGGGGTGTCGTAGTTGATCACGTGGGACAGCCCGGCGATGTCGAGCCCGCGGGCGGCCACGTCGGTGCAGACGAGCACGTCCAGCCTGCCCTTGCGGAACGCCTGCACGACCCGCTCGCGGGCCACCTGGGGCAGGTCTCCGTGCAGGGCGCCCGCCTTGTAGCCGGCCTCGACCAGGCCCTTGATGGTGCGGTCGACGCCCCGCTTGGTCCGGCGGAACACCGCGACCCGGTCGCGCGCGGGCGCGTCGAGGATGCGGCAGAGGACCTGGAAGCGGTTGAGCGGGTGGACCTGGAAGAAGTGCTGCTTGGTGGCGGGGACCGTCGCCTCCTGCCCGTGCTCGGCGTGCACGAACGTCGGCTGCTTGGAGTAGCGCCTGGCCAGCGCCACCACCGCCTTCGGCATGGTGGCCGAGAACAGCATCGTCTGCCGGTGGTCGGGGGTCGCCTTGATGATCGCCTCGACGTCGGGCAGGAAGCCGAGGTCGAGCATCTCGTCGGCCTCGTCGAGGACGAGGATGGCGACCTGGGAGAGGTCGAGGCTGCGCTGCCGCAGCAGGTCGAGCAGGCGTCCCGGGGTGCCGACGACCACCTGGGCGCCCTGGCTCAGGGCGACGACCTGGGGGCCGATCGGCCGGCCTCCCACGATCGACACGACCCGGGTCCCGGCCTCGCGGCCGGCGGTCTCGATGTCGCCGGCAACCTGGAGGCAGAGCTCGCGGGTGGGGACCACGACGAGGGCCTGCACGGCCGCGACGTCCGGGTCCACCTCCTGCACGATCGGGACGCCGAAGGCGAGCGTCTTGCCGGTGCCGGTGCGCGCCTGCCCGATGAGGTCGACGCCGGCCAGCGCCAGCGGCAGGCACAGGGTCTGGATGGGGAAGGGGTGCTCGATGCCGATCCGGGCGAGCGAGGTGAGGGTCATCGGCGTCAGGCCGAGGTCGGCGAAGCTGCGTTCGGGGATGATGGTCGTGGCTGTTTCGTTCGGACTCAACGAGCCTCCGCGTCGTGGGGAATCTTGGACGACCGCGCACAGCAGCGCGCAAGCCGTGTTCAACGACCCAGTATAGCGGTGAAACGACCGCGGCCGGTGGGCGAGGCGGTCAGTGCCGCGGGCGCTCCCCCCACGGCCCCCCAAGAGCGCCGGTGCCAGCTTCCGGGGGGAGCCGCGGTCCAGCAGGTACACGCTCCCCCCCGGCCCCCAGGAGCGCCTGTGGCATGGTCGGGCGGGATCGCCGTCGCTGACTGGCGGCCATGCTACCCGGGCCCGGGCGTGCGGTAGGCTCACCACGTATCCGTCCCGCCGGCGCCGCCTGGCCCGGCACGCCCGAGGAGGTAGCCGCCGTGGCCAGTCCGGCCGAGGTGTACGAGGCGCTGCGTGGGGCCCACGCCCGAGCCGACGCTGACGCCGCGGCCGCGCTGTACGCGCCCGACGCGGAGTACTACGAGCCGGACAACGCCGTCCACCGCGGCCGCGACGAGATCCGCAACTTCCTCGCCGCCTACTTCGCCAACCGCGGCCCGGTCGAGCTGTCGGTCAAGCGCGAGGTCACGGCCGACTCCACGGTCCTGGCCGAGTGGACGAGCGCCTACACCTACGCCGGCAGGCGCTCGTCGGGCACGCCGGGGGTGTCGATCATCGAGCTCGGCCGCCACGGCATCCTCTACCACCGCGACTACCACTAGCGGTGCGCGCACGCGGGTCACAGCCGGCGCCGGACCCAGGCTGCCCCCACCGCGACTACCAGTAGCGGTGCGCGCCTGCACCGAGAGCGGTGCGCGCCTACACCGAGCTGAAGCCGACCCGCTTGGCCGGGTTCTCCTCGCCGACCTCCACGTAGGCGAGCTTCTCGGTGGGGATGCCCACCCGCCGGCCCTTGGTGTCGCTGAGCCAGAGCACCCTGGCGTGCCCGCCCACCGCCGCGTCGACCAGCCCGGCCACGTCCTCGGCCGACTGGTCGGTCTCGACGACGAGCTCCTTCGGACTGTAGGTGACGCCGAGCTTGACCTCCATGCCTGCTCCTCCTTGACGGCGGGTGGGTCCGTTGCCTGCGGCTCGCCCCGGTGGGCGGCGAGCGGCCGGGGCTGAGGGTACCCAACGCCGGGCGTCCGTGCCGCGCCGGCCCGGCCAGAGGGGTGGACACGACTGTACCGGCCTTGCCGAACGGCATAGGCTGTCACCTGGGGGAGTCACGGGGGCCCACTGGGGGGCCCACGGCCCGGCGTCACATCCATATCCGGGGATCCTACGTGCTGCCATCTGGACCGTTCGGACGCTTGGCCGACGACGTGCGGGAGTTCCTCTTGCTGCTCGCTGCCGGCGGGCTGCCGGTCAGCAGCAAGGGCGATCTCCGCATGACCGGCCTGCGGCGCCTGCAGGCCCGGCTCTCGGCCGCCGGCGATGCGCTGGAGCTGGTGTCCGCCCGGCGCCGGGCCGCGCTCCTGCGCTCCCTCTGCGACGCGGGCCGGCTGGTCGAGGTGGACGCGGGCGCGCTCCGGCTCACGGGCCAGGGCTGGGAGTTCCTCACCCTGCCGGCGGACGCGCAGACCGGCTTCGTGTTCGCCGCCTGGTGGGAGGGGATGGACTGGGCCCGCTGGTCGCGCCGGGGCGGTCTCGGGCGCCTGCTCCGTCACGAGCGGGACGTCCTGCTGCAGGAGCTGGCGGGGCTGCCGGAGGGGCGGGTCGACCTGGCCAGCTTCGCTGGACGCTTCCGGGCTCTCGTGGGCCACCGCTGGCCGACCGTGCTCGCTGTGGCCGGTCCCGAGGTGTGGCGGCGCGAGCTGTGGTCGACCGCCCTGGCACCGCTCGCGATGCTCGGCGCACTGGACGTGCCCGGCTCGGTGACGGCTGGACCGCCGACCTGGTTCTCGGTCAACGACGCGTCCGGCGAGCTGCTCGGCGCTGCCGTGGCCATGTCCGGGCCGGACGCCCTGTGCGGCCTCGCGCCGCCCCACCACAACTGACTGCCCCGCCGCTGTCGCACCCCGCTGCTACGTTCCGCCCCGAGAGGTCCGGTGCCGCCCCGAGGGGTCCGGTGCCGAGGTGACGGGAGGCGGGCCGGTGGAATGGGCGATGCTGGCGCTGGCGGTGACCGCCGGGCTCGCGGTCGGGCTCTGGGCCGGGCGGCGCGACCGGGGGACGGAGCTGGCCGCCGCGGGCCTGCTGGAACGCCGCTTCGAGGGCATGTCCAGCGAGCTGGACCGTCGCCTGGCAGCCCTCGACCAGCGCCTCTGGCTCGGCCTTGACACCGTGCAGCACGCCCAGGCCCAGGCCGCCGACGTGGCCGCCGACGTCCGGGAGCGGGTCGGGACCGTGGCCGAGCTGGCCAGGCAGGTACTCGACCACGCCCGCGAGCTGGGCCGGCTCGAGGACCTGCTCCGCCCGCCCCAGGCCCGCGGCGCCCTCGGCGAGGTGCTGCTCGAGCAGCTCCTTGCGCAGGGACTGCCCAGCTTCGCCTGGCGGACCCAGCACGCGTTCCGGTCGGGCGCCCGGGTGGACGCGGTGCTCGACCTCGGCGGCACCATGGTCCCGGTCGACGCCAAGTTCCCCCTGGAGGCGTTCGCGCGCATGGCGTCGACCGAGGAGGGTGAAGCCGTCCGGGCGCTGCACCGGCGGGCGTTCCTCCGCGACGCCCGCAGGCACGTCGACGCGATCGCCGAGAAGTACATCTGCCCCGACGAGGGCACCTTCGACTTCGCGCTCTGCTACGTCCCGTCGGAGGCGGTCTACTACGAGTTCCTGCGCGAGGAGGCGCCCGGGGACTCCCCGTTCCGCCACGCGGTGTCGCGCCGGGTGTTCCCGGTGTCGCCGACCACCCTCTACGCCTACCTGATCTCGATCGGGCTCGGCCTGCGCGGGCTGCGCGTGGAGGCCAACGCCCGCCGCGTGCTCGACGCCCTCACCGGCCTGCAGGGGGAGCTGGCCCGGCTCAGGGACGACTTCGAGGTCGTGGGCAGGCACCTCGGCAACGCCCGCACCCGCTGGGACGAGGCCGCACGCCGGCTGGACCGCTTCGACGGCCGCCTCGCCGAGGTGTCGGAGCGCGCCGGGGAGCTCGAGGGGGCGGGCGACGAGCCGGACGAGGTCGGCACCGACGCCGGGCCGCTCACGGGAACCGGTTGAACCAGGCCAGGGAGAGCGCCCCCCCGGCGACCAGCAGCAGGAGCGCGCCGGCGGCGAAGACGACGGTGACCTCCTGCCGCTCCTTCACGAAGCCGATGCGCGACCCGAGGTCGCGGTACACTCCCTTCAGGTCCCGGTTGCTGGGGGCGGTGAAGAACTTCCCTCCGGTGGCGTCGGCGATCCGCCGCAGGGTCACCTTGTCGGGCGGGACCGGGATCCGCCGCGGCTGGCCGCTCTCGTCGGGCACCTCGACGACCCCCGAGTCGGTGCCGAGCGCGATCGTGAAGACCGGGACGTGGAGCTGCTTGGCCTCCTCGGCCGCCTCCATGGGCTGCTTCCTGCCCACCGTGTTGGCGCCGTCCGAGAGCAGCAGCATCACCACCGGGGGCTCCTTGCCGTTGGGCTGCGCCTCGGCCGGCGGCGTGGTCGGGGCGGTCGGCGTGCCCGGCTTCCCCTTGGGCCGATCCACCTGTGGCGGCGGCGGCCGCTTGGCCTCGAGACCGCGCTCGATGGCGTCGCCCATGGCGGTCCCGCCCTCGGCGTGCAGCGAGCTGAGCGCGTCCCGCACGGCGTCCCGGTCGGTGGTCGGGCGGGTGAGGGTCTGGGCGGTGGCCGAGAACGACACCAGGCCGACCCGGAACTTGGCCGGCAGGTTCTCGAGGAACGAGTTGGCCGCCTGCTGGGCGGCGACCAGGCGGGTGGGCTCGACGTCGGTGGCGTTCATCGAGCCCGAGACGTCGATGATCATCACCACCGTGGCCTGCTCCTTCGGCACCAGCACGACCGACTGGGGACGGGCCAGGCTGACCAGCAGCGTGGCCAGCGCGAGCAGGTAGAGCACGGCCGGCATGTGGCGGCGCCAGCCGGGCGAGCGGGTGACCACGTTGGCGAGCAGGTCCAGGTTGGTGAAGCGCACCGCGTAGCGGGCCCGGCGCCGCTGCGCGAGCAGGTAGGCGGCCAGGGCCAGCGGCACCAGCACGAGCGCCCAGAGGAACCCCGGCCACAGCACGTTCATCGGCGCCCCTCCCAGGCGCGCGCGGTTGCTGGTGCGCCCGCCGTGGTCACCGGCGCGGCCCTCCTCCGCTCTTCCAGCGGTTGCCGCGCCGGCGGAGGAACCCGCCGAACGTGGCCAGCCAGTCGCCGGCCGTCCAGAGCACGACGTGGTCGCAGCCGCTGCCCCGCAGCAGGCCGGCCAGCTCCTCCCGCTCGGCGGCCGCGGCGGTCGCAAAGCGCTCCCGCAGCTTCCGGTTGGAGGTGTCGACCCGCAGGTGGCGACCGGTCTCGGGGTCGACCAGCCAGAGCTCCCCGACCGCCGGCAGCTCCTCCTCGCGCCGGTCGCGGACCTCGACGGCGACCACGTCGTGCCGTCCGGCCAGCGCGAGCAGCGGCGCCTTCCAGTCGCGCGGCCCCCGGAAGTCGCTCACCACGAACACGACCGAGCGGGTGCGCGCGAACCGGCCGGTCCGGGCCATGGCGTCGCCCAGCGAGGTGGCGCCGCCACCCTCCATCGCCGGCTCCCGGCGCAGCGTCGCGAGCAGCCCGAGCAGCCCGGCGCGGCCCTGGCGGGGCGGGATCGACTGCGGGCTGGCATCCCCGAAGGTCACCACCCCGAGCCGGTTGCCCCGGCGGGTGGCGACGTGGCCGACGGCCAGCGCCACCCCCTCGGCCACGTCCGCCTTGCGCCGGTCCTGGGTGCCGAAGGCCATCGACGGGCTGGTGTCGAGCACGAGCCAGCTCGACAGGGCCCGCTCGGCCACCTCGACCCTGGTGTGCGGCTCGTTGGTGCGCGCGGTCGCGTTCCAGTCGATGCGCCGCACGTCGTCGCCGGGCTGGTAGGGGCGGACCTGGGCCAGCTCGGTGCCGATCCCGACCGTGGCCGACCGGTACTCACCCGCCAGCAGCCCCTCGACCCGGCGCCGCACCTGGATGTCGAGGGCGCGCAGCAGCGCCTCCGGGGTCGGCCCGGGACCCGGACGGTCAGGGGTGCGCTCGACGGCGAGCGGCATGCCCCCGGCGGCGCTGCTCATGACGCGGTCGGCTCGTGGGCCAGGTCGATGCGGGGCGCCGGGATCGCGGTGAAGACGGCGGTGAGCAGCGCGTCGGCGCTGACCTCCTCCGCGAGCGCCTGGTAGGTGAGCACCAGCCGGTGGCGGAGCACGTCCTTGGCGACCTCCTGGACGTCCTGGGGGAGGGTGTAGGCGCGACCGCGGAGCAGCGCCAGGGCCCGCGCGGCGTGGACCAGGTTGATCGAGCCGCGAGGGCTCGCCCCGTAGGCGACGTACGGGGCGAGGTGGCCGACGTTGTACTGCTGGGGGTACCTGGTGGCCATGCACAGGGCGACGGCGTACTCGGCCACCAGCCGGTCGACGTAGACGTTGGCCGTCACCCGCTGCAGCTCGTGGAGCTGGTCGAGGGAGAGGACCCGGTTGACGGCCGGACGGTCCACCAGCGACCGCTGCACCACCGCCATCTCCTCGCTGAAGTTGGGGTAGTCGACCACCACCTTCATCATGAACCGGTCGACCTGGGCCTCGGGCAGCGGGTAGGTGCCCTCGGACTCGATCGGGTTCTGGGTGGCCAGCACCAGGAACGGGTCGCCCACCGGGTAGCTCGTCTGGCCGATGGTGACCTGCCGCTCCTGCATGACCTCGAGCAGCGCCGACTGCACCTTGGCGGGCGCCCGGTTGATCTCGTCGGCGAGCAGGAAGTTGCAGAACACCGGGCCGAGCTCGGTGTCGAACTTGCCCGAGTCGGGCCGGTAGATGCGGGTGCCGACCAGGTCGGAGGGGACCAGGTCGGGGGTGAACTGGACCCGGTGGAAGGCGCCGCCGAGCACGTCGGCCACGGTCGAGATGGTGAGGGTCTTGGCCAGCCCGGGCACGCCCTCGAGCAGCAGGTGGCCCCGGGCGAGCAGCGCGATGAGGACCCGCTCGAGCATGCCCTCCTGGCCGACGATGACCCGCTTGATCTCGAACAGGGCGCTCTCGAGCTGGCCGTGGGAGGTGGTGGCCTGGCCCACCGCGGCCAACCGCGGCTGATCGTTCGTCACGGTCGGCTCCTTGCGGTTTGCCGGAGCCGGTGCGTGCGGCCCGCTCCGAGATGGCGAGTGGATGATTGCTCCCCAATGGACCGCTGAAACGCGGCCATCCTCACCTTAGCGCCGAAGGCACGATCAGGCACGACCCAGGATGACGGGTCGAGATGCGCGAAGCCAGGCCTGCGTTCCTGGCGGGCCCGCCCGTCCCGGCGGCCTGCACCGGGATCCCCGCCGAGTCGACATGCGCGAAGCCAGGCTTGCGTTCCTGGCGGGGCCGGCGGCCGGTGACGCGAGAGGCCCCGAGGCCGGAGCCGACGGCTCCGGCCTCGTCCCACCATCCGGGCCTCCGGCGTCACCGCCGGGGGCGGCCGGGGGCGCGGCCGTGCGTCCGCGCCACCTGCGACCGCCGCAGGGGTTGAGTTGTATCCGCCAACCCTGAGAACTGGATGAGAAAAGCGTAGGGACGGCTTAAGAATGTGCGCGATCGGCCTGGCCGCCCGCCCGCACCAGCTCGTCGGTGTCGGCTGGCCGGGGACGCCGAGGCCTGCCCCGCCCGACCGTGGCCGGGAGCTGCAGCGTGAAGGTCGTGCCATGGTCGAGGACCGACTCGACCAGCACGGCGCCGCCGTGCGCCTGCGCCACCCACTTGGTGATGGCGAGGCCGAGGCCGGACCCGGACGTGCCCCGGGTGCCCTGGGCGCGCCAGAAGCGGTCGAACACGCGTGCCAGGTCGGCCTCTGGGATGCCGATCCCGGTGTCGCGCACCTCGAGCTCGGCCATGCCCTCGGAGGCCCGCAGGCGCAGGTCCACCCGGCCGGCCCGGGTGTACTTGAGCGCGTTCTCGACCAGGTTCCAGACCGCCCGGCGCAGGTCGTCGCGGTCGCCCGAGACCCAGACCTCGGGGGTGGGGCCGAGCCGGACCTCGACCCCGGACGGGGCCACGCGGCTGGCGTCCCGGTGGATGTCGGCCAGCAGGTGGTCGAGCCGGATCGCCCGGCGGAGCGGCCGGGCGCCGGTGGCCTCGAGCCGGGCCAGGGCGAGCAGGTCGCCCACGAGCGCCTCCATGCGCCGCATCTCGGCCAGCACGTCGTGCAGGGCCGCGGCCCGGTCCTCCTTGCGCGCGCCGGGGACCCGGGCCAGGAACTCGACGTTGGTGCGGATCGCCGTCATCGGCGTGCGCAGCTCGTGCGAGGCGTCGGCCACGAACCGGCGCTGGGACTCCAGCGCGGTCTGCAGGTCCACGTGGGACTGCTCCAGCTCGGTGAGCATCTGGTTGAACGACGTCGACAACCGCCCCAGCTCGTCCTTGGCGTTGTCCACCGGCATGCGCCGCTTGAAGTCGCGGTCGTCGCCGATCCGCTGCGCGGTCGACTTCATCCGGTCCAGGGGCCGCAGCAACCCGGCGGCCAGCACCCAGCCGACCAGCGCGGCCGCGGCCAGGACGGCGGCCCCCCCGGCGATGAGGATCTTGCGCAGCAGGCCGAGCGACGACTCGACGCTGCCGAGGTCGCGGACCAGGATCATGCGGCCCTTCCAGGTGTACTGCTTGGCGCGCCTGGCGCTGGTGCCTGCGTCGTCGTTGCGGAGCCCCCTGTTGCCCAGCCTGGTGTCGAGCGGAGGGGCCGCCTGCGGGTCCCCGGTGGCGTCGATGTCCACCCGGTAGAGCGCCAGCGTGGTGTTGAGCTGGTTCTGCGACTTCGCGATGACGTGGACCTTCCGGTCGGCCGGGACCGCGGGCAGGGCCACGTCGGTCAGCCCCGGCGAGTCGAAGTCGAGGTCCTCGTAGTTCTTGTTGGGGGGCAGGTGTCTGGCCCGCACCGAGTAGTAGATGTCGGGGTCGACCTGCCGGCCCTGGTCGAGGGTGCTCTTGAGGTAGAAGACGTTGTAGTAGTCGCGGTCGCCGGTCACGAACTGGTCGAGCTGCCTGGCCTGGGTCAGGAACCCGGCGATGAACTCCCGGTGCAGCCGGGAGTCGACGTAGGCGTACACGCCGAACCCGAACGCCGACAGCGCGAGCGTGAGCAGGGCCAGGTAGGCGAGGGTGAGTCGGGTCCGGAAGCTCATCGGCGCTCTCCTTCCCGCGTCACCGGGTGGCCCTGCGTCACCGGGTGGCCCCGTGTCACCGGGTGGCCCCGCGTCACCGGGCGGCCCCGCGTCACCGGGCGGCCTCGGGGTCCTCGCGGAGCACGTAGCCGACGCCCCGGACGGTGTGGATGACCCGCGGCTCGTCCTCGGCCTCGAGCTTGCGCCGCAGGTAGCCGACGTACACCTCGAGCACGTTGGAGTCGCGCCCGAAGTCGTAGTCCCAGACCCGCTCGAGGATGGTGGAGCGGGGCAGGACCTGGCGCGGGTGCTCGAGGAACAGGGCCAGCAGGTCGAACTCCTGCCTGGTCAGGGACATCGTGCGGTCGTTGCGCCACACCTCGCGGGTCGAGCGGTCCATGCGCACGTCGCCGAAGCGCAGCTCGGCCGTTGGCGAGGTGTCGTTGCGGCCCCGGCGCAGCAGCGCCTTCACGCGGACCAGCAGCTCCTCGAACGCGAACGGCTTGCCGAGGTAGTCGTCGGCGCCGGCCTCGAAGCCGGCGACCCGCTCGGGCACCTCGCTGCGGGCGGTCAGCATGAGCACGGCCGCGTCGCCCACCTGGCGCAGCCGCCGGCAGACCTCGAGGCCGTCGATGCCGGGCAGCAGGACGTCGAGGATGACCAGGTCCGGGGTTCGCTCCAGGACGCGGGAGAGGGCCTCCTCGCCGGATGCGGCCACCTCCACCTCGAATCCCTCGTACGCCAGCGGCCGTCGCAGGGCAGCCGCCAGCAGGGGATCGTCGTCAACCACCAGGATGTGAGCACCCATGCAACCTGTCCTTCTCGCCCGCTGAGGAGGCCCTCGCGACGTTGCGAGCGCACTGGGCTGCGAAGTGTCACTGAGCCTCTCTGCACGCCATTCTGCCTGCTGGTCACCTGTCTTGCCTACTCCTGGCCCCCGGCCGACCCCGCGAACACGGGCTCGGGGCGGCAGTCCTGGGGCAGCTTGTCCGTCCTGATGCCCTTGAACGACGCGAACCGGAGCCGGCCCTCCTTGGTCCAGCCCTGGTGCTCGACCTCGCAGACCAGCTCCGGCCGGACCCAGCGGGCACCCCGGACGCGGGGGTCCGGGTCGACCGGCCGCTCGGTCGTCTCGCGCTCGCGCAGCTCGGCCAGGAGCTCGGTCAGGAACGCCTGGCCGAAGCCGGTGCCGACGTTGCCGGCGTAGCGCGGCCGGCCCCCGTCCCAGACGGCCAGCAGGAGCGCGCCGAGGGTGGCCGAGCGCTTGCCCTTGCCCGGCGTCCAGCCCACGATCACGCAGTCCTGCATGCGCACCGCCTTGACCTTGCGCCAGTCCGGCGACCGGTGGCCGGGCCGGTAGGGGCTCGCCATCCGCTTGCCCACCACCCCCTCGAGGCCGAGCTTCTCGATCTCGCCGAAGAAGGCCACGCCCGCCTCCTCCACCACCTGCGACAGGCGCATCCGCCGGGTCTCCACGAACACCTCGGCCAGCCGGGCCCGCCGCTCCGACAGCGGCCGGTCGAGCAGGGGCACCCCGTCGAGCCAGAGCAGGTCGAAGGCGATGAACTCGATCGGCACCCGGCCGGCGTTGCGGGCCAGCTCCTCGGCCGAGCGGTGGAACCGGTCCTGCATCCGCGCGAACGACGGCCGGCCCTGGGCGTCCAGCGCGACCACCTCGCCGTCGACCACCGCGTTGCGGGCCACGAGCTGCCGGTGCATCTCGGCCAGCTCGGGGAACTGCCCGGTCGCGTCGCGACCGGTGCGGGAGGTGAGCCGGGTGCGCTGTGCGAGGTTGGCCAGGCAGCGGTGCCCGTCCCACTTCACCTCGAACAGCCACCCTTCGGCGTCGAACGGCGCGGTCTCCAGGGCGGCCATCATCGGCTCGAAGGTCGGGGGCGGCGCCGGCTGGGGCAGTGACGCCTTGCCGGCCAGCACGCACATCCAGTCGCGTCCCTTGGTGCGGAAGAAGTGGTACTCGGCGCCGTGGTAGCGGCTGCCGTGCAGCCGCACCGTCCACTTGCCGTCGCGCACCTCCAGCGGCTCATAGGTGCCGAGGTCGAACAGGCGCACCTCGCCGCCGCCGTACTCGCCGGCCGGGATCGTGCCCGAGAACGTCAGGTAGTCGAGCGGGTGGTCCTCGGTGTTGACGGCCAGGTGGCGGGCGCCCGGCTCCTCGGGCAGCCGTTTCGGCACCGCGAACGACACCAGCACCCCGTCGTGCTCGAACCGCACGTCGTGGTGGAGGCGCCTGGCATGGTGCTGCTGGATGGTGAAGCGGCTGCCCGGCTCGAGCAGCGCGGCGGCCGGGATGCCGGCCGCGTGCGGCTCGGCCGGCATCGGGCTCACCCACGCCGGGGACGCCCCGGTGTCCCCGGCCGCCGCGCCCACCGGCTCCGGGGCGGCGCCCACCGGCTCCGGGGCGGTGTCCGCGGGGTCGGGGGCGGTGTCCGCGGGGTCGGGGGCGGTGTCCGCGGGGTCGGGGGCGGCCCCCGGTGGTTCCGGGGTCCGGGCGAAGTCCCGCTTGCTTGCGTACTGGTCCAGCGCGGCCGGGTCCGCGGCCCGCGCCGCCCGGCGGGGGGCGCCGGCCGCGGCCGCTCGGCCGTCCTGGCCGCGTGGCTTCCCGGGTGGCCCCAGCCCGAGCGCCTCCATGGCCGGGGCGAGCGACTGCCGGTCGGTCAGCGCCGGCCCGAATCGGTCGCCCGAGGCGAACCGCTCCCACACGTTGTCGATGCGGAAGTCGCCCGGCTCGACGTCGTCGTCCAGCTCGTCCCAGTCGAGCGGCGTGGACACCGGCGCCCCGGGCCGGGGCCGCACCGAGTAGACGCTCGCGATGTTCGCGCCCCGCCGGTTCATCTGGTGGTCGACGAACACCTTGCCGGCCCGCTTCTCGACGGCCCAGTCCATGGTGACCTTCTCGGGGGAGGCGCGGACCAGCAGGCGCCCCACGCGCTCGACGAAGGCGCGGGCGTCGGCGTAGGTGTGGGCGCCGTCCAAGGGGACGAACACCTGCATGCCGGTCGCCCCCGAGGTCTTCGGGTACCCGCGCAGGCCGAGCCCGTCGAGCACGACCTTGACCAGCTTGGCCACGAAGCGCACGTCCGCGAACGTGTAGGGCTCGAACGGGTCGAGGTCGAAGAAGGCGTAGTCGGGCCGGTCCAGCGAGCCCGCCCGCGAGTGCAGCGGGTGCATCTCGATGCAGCCGAGGTTCACCAGGTACAGCAGGCTCGGCAGGTCCTGGGCGACCACGAACGGGATGGTCGTCGACCCGTCCTCGGAGGGGACCGCGGCGGTGGGCAGCCAGCTCGGCGCGTGGGCGGGCACCCGCTTCTCGTAGAACGGCTCTCCAGCCAGCCCGTCCGGCATCCGATGCATGGTGAGCGGCCGGTCGGCGAGGTGGGGCAGGAGCAGCGGAGCGACGTTCCAGTAGTAGGCGAGCAGGTCACCCTTGGTGATGCCCTCGCCCGGCCAGTAGACCTTGTTCAGATTCGAAAGCCGCAGCTCACGCCCTTCGACCTCGACCCGCCAGGCAGTCCCGGCCTCGCGCGCCTCGGGCGGCGGGGCCTCGCGCGCTTCAGGCGACGCTCGCTGCGCGGGCAGCGCCGACGGGAAGGGCGGCGGACGGCGTTTGCCGGTGGCCACGACAGGCAGCCTCCTTGGGTCGCACTGCTCGCCAGCGTACAGTTGACGGCGTACCAGGGGTGGGACCGCCGCCTTCACCAGGAGCACGGCCGATGAAGACGATCTGGAAGGGCGCGATCTCGTTCGGGCTGGTCACCATCCCGGTGAAGCTGTACGGGGCCACCGAGGAGAAGAGCCTGCGGTTCAACCAGCTCCACGCCAAGGACGGCGGGCGCATCCGCTACAAGCGGGTGTGCGCGCTCGACGGCGAGGAGGTCGAGTACTCCGAGATCGCCAAGGGCTACGAGTACGAGAAGGACCACTACGTGACCCTGACCGACGAGGAGCTCGACTCGCTGCCGGTCTCCACCGCCAAGACGATCGAGATCGAGCGCTTCGTCGACGCCGACCAGATCGACCCGATCTTCTTCCAGAAGTCGTACTACATCGTGCCGGAGGGGACCGGGGCCAAGGCCTACCACCTGCTCCGCGAGGCCATGGCCGACGACGGCAAGGTGGCCCTGGCCAAGATCGCCTTCCGCGACAAGGAGCACCTGGCCACCCTGCGCCTGCGCGACAACTGCTTCGTGCTCGAGACCATGTTCTGGCCGGACGAGATCCGCACCCCGGCCTTTGACGAGCTCGACGAGCGCGTCGAGGTGCGTCCGCAAGAGGTCAAGATGGCCCGCAGCCTCATCGAGAGCCTCTCCGACGAATTCGAGCCCGGGGAGTTCCGCGACGAGTACCGCGCCGCCCTCGCGGACCTGGTGGCCAAGAAGGTCCAGGGCGAGGAGATCACCTACGTCGAGGAGGCCGAGCCGGCCAAGGTCGTCGACCTGATGGAGGCGCTGCGGGCCAGCGTGGAGGCGGCCAAGGCCGGCAGGGACTCCGCCAAGCCGGCCGCCAAGACCTCGCGCGCCTCGGGCGGCAAGACGGCGTCCTCCCGCCGCAGGAAGGCGTCGGGCGAGTAGGAGGGCCTGGGAGCCTGGCGCCGACTGGGCAGACCTTGCCGGCGTCGTCACTAGTCCGTCGATCCTCCGCAGTTGTGCCGACTAGCCAGGGCGGGTGACGTGGGGTCGAATCAGGCCGTGTCGGATTGACCGCTTCCTAACGGTAGCTCGTTGTATCCGACCTGTCCGACTTGGACTCGTCGTTGGCGGTGCTGGTCAGCGTGAAGGCAGCGATCACCTTCCCCTCGAGCCCATCGACCTTCGATGGTGCGGTCTCCTCGGTCCTCGACCACCTGCAGGAGCGCGTCGGGCTGCGGCTCTGGATGCTGGCGCGGGTCTCGGGCGGCCGGGCGGTCGTGCTCGGCGTGCGCGACCGGTGGTACGGCATCGAAGTGGGCGAGGTGCTCGACTGGGCCGACCTCCCGTTCAGGGCGGTGGTGGACGGCCGCGCGCCCATGGTGGTGCCGGCCGCGGCCGGGCTGGGCCCGTTCACCGTGGCGCCGCACCAGCGCCTGCGCGTCGGCGCCCACGCCGCCGTGCCCATCGTCGACCCGGAAGGCGGGTTGTTCGGGTGCCTGTGCGGCATGGACCCCGAGCCGCGGCCCGCGCTCGCCGGCGAGCTGCCCACCCTCGAGCTGCTCGGCCGGCTCCTCGGCACCGTGCTCGCGCAGGAGCTGGAGCGCGAGGAGCTCGGGCGGCGGGTCGAGCGGGCCGAGCTGGAAGCGCTCACCGACCCGCTCACCGGGGTCGGCAACCGGCGCGCGTGGGACCACATCTTCGACGCCGAGGAGGCCCGCTGCCGGCGCTACGGGTCGCCGGCCTCGCTCGTCTCGGTCGACCTGGACGAGCTGAAGCGGACCAACGACGACCGCGGGCACGTCGCCGGCGACGCCCTCCTGCGCCGGACCGCCCAGGTGATCGTGGCCACCAAGCGCGCCAGCGACGTGGTCGCCCGGCTCGGCGGTGACGAGTTCGGGGTGCTCGCGGTGGAGTGCGACGAGGCCGCGGCGGCCGCCCTGGCCGAGCGGATCCGGCAGGCACTCCTCCGGGCCGGCATCCGGGCGTCGGTCGGCCACGCCACCCGGCGGCCGGGCGTCGGCCTGGCCCGAGCCTGGGACGAGGCCGACGCCGCGATGTACGCCAGCAAGCGCGGCACCGGGCGTCGCTGAACCGCTTGGCACCGGGCGTCGCTGAGCTGCGCGGGACCGGGCGTCGCTGAGCTGCTTGGAGCGCCTGCGGCGCAGTCATCTCGTTCCGTCCGGCAAGTTCGCTGGACCGGTCAGTCCTCGGCCGGGTCGAGGGTGTTGTCGGGCCGCGGGTGGACGCGCAGGCCGTGGCGCTCGGCCCAGGCGCGCCGGTCCTCGGACCGCCGCACCGACTCCTCGGCCAGGCGGCGCAGCTCCTGTTCCCTGTGCGACCTCGCCGCCTGGCGCTGGCCGGCCTCGACCTCCGCGTCGGCCCTGGCCTCGTCGACCTGCAGCGACAGGTAGGCGAGGCCGCCGAGCGGGATGGGGAGCCAGAAGTTGACCAGCCGGTAGGCGAGCACGCCGAGGGTGGCCGCCCCGACCGGCACGCCGAAGAACGTGAGGAGCGAGATCAGGACCGCCTCGACGACCCCGAGCCCGGCCGGGGTGATCGGCAGGGCGGCCATGACGTAGGCGAGCCCGAACGCGACGATCAGGCCGTAGATCGGGACCCAGTACCCGAACGCGCCGACGAAGACCCAGAGGGCGGCGGCGGTGCACAGCCAGAAGCCGAGGTCCCAGACGATCGCCCGGCGGATCAGGTCGCGCTCGCGGGCGAGGGTCTGCAGGCGGTCGGCGAGCCGCAGGGCGATCTCGTACACCCTGTCCTCGTCGAGGAACGGGATCCGCCCGGAGACCGCGCGCATGACCCGGGCGGCGCGCTCCTCGCCCCGGATGAGCAGGACGACCAGGGCGGAGAAGCCGCCGATGAGCACCACGCCGAGCAGGGCGGCGGTGCCGTAGAGGGGGTTGAAGCCACGCAGCGGGATGGACACGACCAGCCCGACCCAGAGCAGGAGGTTGAGCACGACGGCCGACCCCATCCCCTGGGTCGCCATCGCGAACGCGGCGTCGGTGCCCTTGATCCCGTGCTTGGTGAGCAGCCGGAAGCCGAGCGCCCCGCCCGCCGCCGACCCGACGGGGACGACGTGGCTCACCGCGAGGGTCGAGAGCTGGATGCGGAGCAGGGTGAAGAAGGGCGGGCTCTGGTCGCGGGGCAGCAGCGCCCTGGTCAGGTTGGCGTAGCAGCACCAGGAGGCGACCTCGAGCGCGATGGCGAGGGGCACGAGCTTCAAGTTGACCTTGCCGAGCAGGTGGAGCGAGTCGCGCACCTTCGGCACCTGGGGCAGCACGAGGTAGATGACGACGAACCCGACGAGCAGGAGCTGGATCACCCGCCGGACCGGAGCCGCCAACGGGGTGCGGGACGTCGCCATCACGGGCTACCGGGTGGGCGCCGGCACGGGAGCGGGCCGCGGCGGCACCGGTCGCGCGGGGGCGACGCCGACCGGGCCGCGCACCGGGAGTGGCGGGCAGGCTGGGACGGCGCGCGGGGACACAAGGCCAGTATAGGGCCCAGGCTCACCCGCTCTCCTCGGGGTCCCGTCTCGGGGGGCTCGCCCCGTCGATCCGGAGGCCGTGCCGCTCGGCCCAGCGCCTGGGGTCCTCGGCCTCGGCGGCCGCCTGCTCGGCCGCCCGTCGCAGCTCGCCGGCCCGGTCCCTCCCGAGCCCGAGCTCCGCCTGCAGGGACAGGTAGGCGAGCCCGCCCAGGGGGATCGGGAGCCAGAAGCTGACCAGCCGGTAGGCGAGCACCCCGACGGTCGCGACGTCGTGCGGGGTGTGGAAGCCGGTCAGGGCCGACACCAGCGTGAACTCGACGATCAGCAGCCCGGAGGGGGTCACCGGGATGGCGGCCAGCACGTTGGCCAGGCCGAACGAGATGAGCAGCCCGTCGATCGGCACCCAGACGCCGAAGGCGCCGACGAACACCCAGAGGGCCAGGGCGTCGAGGAGCCAGTTCGCGGTCGCCCAGGCGACCGCCCGGCGCACCAGCTCGCGGTCGGCGGCCAGCACCTGGAGGCGACGGGCCAGCCCCAGGGTGACCTCGAGGGCCCGGTCCTCGTCCAGCAGCGGGAGCTTGCGGGCCACCGCCCGCACGATCCTGCCCGCCCGCGCCTCGCCCCGCACCAGCAGCAGCACCAGGGCGGAGAAGCCCCCGACGAGCAGCACGCCGAGCACGGCGGCGAGGCCGTACAGCGGCTGCATCCCGCGCAGCGGGATGGAGACGACCAGGCCGGCCAGGAGCAGGACGTTGAGCACCACAGCCGAGCCCATGGCCTGGGTCGCCAGGGCGAACGCGGCGTCCGTGCCAGGCACGCCCGCCCTGGTCAGGAGCTGGTAGCCGAGCGCCCCGCCGGCCGCCGAGCCGCCCGGGACCAGGCGGCTCACGGCCAGGGTGGAGAGCTGCACCCGGAGCAGCGTGAACCAGCCGGGCCGGTGGCCGCCGGGCAGCACCGACCGGGTGAGCTGGGTGTAGGCGAGGAGCGAGGCGACCTCGAGCCCGACGGCGAGCAGGAGCCAGCCGGGCTCGACCCGGGCGAGCAGGTGCACCGCCTCGCCCAGGCCGGCGAGCTTGGGCAGGCCGAAGTGGATGGCGACGAACAGCACGACGAGCAGCAGGATGAGCCGCTTCACCGAGGCCGGCAGCGGCGTCCTGGTCCTGGCCACCGGAGGCCTACCCGTTGCTGCCCAGGCGGGCGAGGAACCCGGCCAGCAGCGCGGTCCGGGGCACCACGCTGCCGAGGTCCAGCCACTCGCGCGGCCCGTGGGCGTCGCCGCCGATCGGGGCGAAGCCGTCGATGGTGGGCAGGCCGGCCGTTGCCGTGGTGTTGGCGTCCCCCGCCCCGCCGGTGGCCTGCTCGCCCACCTCGAAGCCGAGGGCGGCGGCCACCCGCTGGGCCTCGGCCAGGAGCGCGCCGATCGCCTCGGTCCGCTCCATCGGCAGGTGCCGGTGCACGGCCCGGAGGGTGGCGCTGGTGCCCGGCACGAAGCTGGTGGCCGCGATCTCCTCGACCGCCGCCGCGGCCACGTCGAACGCGGCGGTGGTGACCGCCCGCAGGTCGACCTCGAGGTGGGCGTGCTCGGCGACCACGTTGGGCCTGGTGCCGGCCCGGATCACGCCCACGTTGCAGGTCACCCCTTGCCACCTGCCGTTCAGCTCCTGCAGGGCGACCGCCTTGCGGGCCGCCTCGAGGGCGGCGTTCACGCCCCGCTCGGGACGGACGCCGGCGTGCACGGCCTTGCCGACCACGTCGATGGCAAAGGCCGAGATGCCCTTGCGGGCGGTGACCAGGGACCCGTCGGTCCGGGCGGCCTCGAGCCCGATGCCGGCGTCGTGCTCGCCCGCGAGCCGGGTCAGCACGGCCCGGCTGAACGGCGAGCCGACCTCCTCGTCGGGCGTGCAGACCATGGTGATCTCGGCGAAGGCGTCGAACCCGGCTTCGTCGCAGAGCACCTCGACCGCGTCGAAGCCGGTCACGATCCCGGCCTTGTCGTCGGTGACGCCGGGGCCGTGGGCGCGCCCGCCCTCCACCCGGAACGGCCTGGCGGCGGCCGCGCCGTCGTCGAACACCGTGTCCATGTGGGCCATGAGCAGCAGGCGCCGTCCGCCGGCGGCCACGGGCAGGGCGCCGGTGCGTCGCCCGATCACCACGTCGCCGAGCCGGGCCTCGCCGGGCGGCGGCTCGTGGGCCAGGCGCTCGACCGCCCATCCGGTGGCCCGGAAGCGGGCCTCGCACAGGTCGGCCACCCGGTTCACGCCCTCGCGCGACCACGACCCGGAGTCCTGGTTCACGAGCTGCTCGAGGGTTGCCACCGCGCTCTGGTAGCGCCCGCGCACCAGCGGGACCAGGCTCGCGGGGTCGGCGCGGGGGTCCATGCGCTGCCAGTATAGTGACCGCATCCCGGCCGGCGTCCGAGCCTGGCCCACCGCAGCGACCCGCCGAGGCCCGGCCGTGACCCCGTTCCCCTCGGGAGGCCAGCGTTGAGCCCCCCGCACCCCGAGAACCTCGTCGAGCTGCGCGTCCTCGACGGGCCGAACCTCTACTTCCCGCGCCCCGCCATCAAGCTCACCCTCGACGTGTCGGAGCTGCTCGCGCTGCCCGAGACCGAGGCGGCCGCCGTGGCCGAGCGGGCCGCGCCATCAGGGCTCGCCGCTTCGCCAGGGGCGCCCGCGACCGGACCGGAGGACGGGCCGGCCGGGCCGCACCGCCTGGAGCGCGCGAGGCCCGGGCCGCCCGGCCGGCCCGGGAGCGAGCAACGGCGCCGCTTCGTGGCCCGGCTCGGCACCCACCTCGTCCGCCGGACCGCCGCCGCCGCCGGAGTGGGCCGCCTGGCCGTGCGAGGCCGGCCCGGGCCCGAGCCGACCCAGGTCGTGCTCGCCTGGCCCTGGCGCCGCCGCAACGCGGCCGAGGCGCTCGGCGAGGAGGTCGCCGCCCTCCTCGAGGGGCTCGCGGTGCGGCCCGACCTGGCCGAGCGCGTCTGGCCCGACGTGGCCGAGCGGGTGCAGGCCGACCTGGCCGAGCGGGTCCGGGCCGACCTGGCCGAGCGGGTCCGGGCCGCCGGGAGCCGCCTGCGCGAGGTGGAGCCGGGCCCCGGCCCCTCCCTGCCCGACCCGGCCATCCCCGTGGTCGCCGTCACCGGCACCAACGGCAAGACCACGGTCACCCGGCTCGTCGCCCACATGGGCCGCCGGGCCGGCCTGCGCGTGGGCTGGTCCAGCACCGACGGCATCTACGTCGACGGCGAGCTGGTCGACGCGGGGGACTGGTCGGGCCCTGGCGGCGCGCGGCGCGTGCTGTCGGAGCCCGGCGTGGAGCTGGCCGTGCTGGAGACGGCCAGGGGCGGGATCCTGCGTCGCGGCGTCGGGGTCGCCCACAACGACGTGGCCGTGGTCACCAACATCTCCCCCGACCACCTGGGCCTGGGCGGGATCGAGACTCTGGACCAGCTCGCCGAGGTGAAGGCCACCATCGTCAGGATCACCCGCCCGACCGGCTGGGTCGTGCTGAACGCCGACGACCCGCGCACCCTGGCCATGCGCCGGCTCTCCGAGGCCCGGCCGTTCCTGTTCGGCCTGGACCCCGACGCGCCCGGGCTGCGCGAGGCGCTCGGGGAGGGCGGCCGGGCCGCCACCGTGCTCGACGGCGACCTCGTCGTGCTCGTCGGTGGGCAAGTCGACCGCCTCCTGCCGGTGGTGGACGCACCGGTCACGCTGGCCGGCATCTCCTCCGCCAACCTGGCCAACGCCCTGGCCGCCGCGGCGGCCGGCCTCGGCCTTGGACTGCCGCGGGCCGCGGTCGTCGAGGGCCTGCGGACCTTCGCGCCGGACCCGGCCCAGAACCCGACCCGCATGAACGTCTGGGCGCTGGACGGGCGCACGGTCGTGGTCGACGTCGCCCACAACGAGGCGGGCCTGCGCGCCCTGCTCGAGGTCTGCCAGGGCCTGTGCCGGTCCGGGGCGGCCGTGCGGATCGGGATCGGCACCGCCGGCGACCGGCCCGACAGCGTGCTCCGCCTGCTCGGCGAGCTGGCCGCCAGGGGCGCCGACCGGGTCGTGGTCGTCGAGAAGGAACGCTACCTGCGCGGCCGCGACCGGGCCGGGATGACCCGGCTGCTCCAGGAGGGCGCCCGGGCGGGCGGCAAGGCCGACGTGCCCGCCTTCCCCGACGAGCTGGCCGGCATCGAGGCGCTGGTGGGGGAGTCCGGGCCGGGCGACGTCTGCGCCCTGTGCTGCCACACCCACCGCGACGAGGTGGCCGCCTGGCTGCGCGACCGCGGCGCCGGCCTGGCCGGCCCCGAGGACCTGCGCGCCCTGGTCCTCGCCGCCCGCGGCCCTTAGGGCCTGCCGGCGGCGAGCCCTTGGCCCCAGCCCACCCGGGCTACCGCCTTTGGTCCCCCGAGCCCGGGCCTCCGGGCCTCTGGTCAGGCCCGCGGCTGGTCAGGCCCGCGGCTTGCGGCGGGACTCGAGCTCGTCGGCGATCGCGTCGACCTTGTCGGCGCAGATCACCACCAGGTCGCCCGGGTTGGCCCGGTCCAGGGCCAGCTGGGCCGCCTCCAGCTCGTCGAGCACGACCTGGGTGGCCCGGCAGCGGGCGCCGCCCCGCTTCATCGCCGCCTCGATCCCGGAAAGGAGCAGCTCGGCGGTTGCGCCCGGCTCCCGGCCGCGCGGGTTGGCGTCCTCGCGTACCACGAGCGCGTCGAAGTAGGCGGCGGCCACCTCGCCGAGCTGCCGGATGTCGGCGTCGCGGCGGTCGCCCGGGCTGGCCACGACCCCGATGCGGCGGTGGGCGACGAAGTCGCCGCCCCTGGGCGACTCGGCCAGCCGCTCCACGAAGTCGCCCAGCATGCGCATGGCTCCGGTGTTGTGGCAGTAGTCGACCACGACCCGGAAGCCGTTCAGCTCGAACAGGTTGAGCCGACCGGGCGCGACCTCGTAGGAGGTGGTGAACGAGCGCAGGCCAGCCCGGATGTCGTGCAGGTGGGCGCCGGCGGCGTGGGCGGCCGCGGCAGCGGCCAGGGCGTTGGCCACGTTCATGCGGGCCCGGCCCCCGAAGGTGGCCGGCACGGCCCTGACCGGCGCGACCAGCATCGACCGGCGGCCCTGGCGCAGCACGATCCCCTCCCCGAGCCGCCCGTCCTCGAGGACCAGGGCACGGCCGCCGCGGCGGCAGTGGGCGTCGACCAGCTCGCTGCCCGGCTGCATCGAGAAGTAGACGATGTCGCCCGAGCAGTGCCGGCGCATGCCCGCGACCAGCTGGTCGTCGGCGTTCAGCACGCCGTGGCCGTCTCTCGGCACCGCCTCGACCACCACCTGCTTGACCGCAGCGAGCTGCTTCAGGGTGTCGATGCCGCGCAGCCCGAGGTGGTCGCCGGTGACGTTGAGGACCACGCCGACGTCGTTGCGCTCGTACCCAAGGCCCTCGCGCAGGATGCCACCCCTGGCCACCTCGAACACCGCGAAGTCGACCCGCGGGTTCTGCAGCACCATGCGGGCCGAGCGAGGCCCGGACGCGTCGGCGGTCAGCACCAGCCGCTCGTCGATGAGGATCCCGTCGGTGGTGGTCAGGCCGACCCGGCGCCCCATCCCCTTGAAGACGTGCGCGATCATGCGCGCGGTGGTGGTCTTCCCGTTCGTGCCGGTCACCGCGACGATCGGGATGCGGCTGGGCGAGCCGGGCGGGAACAGCAGGTCGAGGACGGGCTTGGCGACGTACTGGGGCTCGCCCACGGTGGGGTGGGTGTGCATGCGGAACCCGGGGGCGGCGTTCACCTCCACGATCGAACCGCCGCTCTCGCGCACCGCCTCGGCGATGTCGGGCGCGATGAAGTCGATCCCGGCCACGTCGAGCCCGACCACCCGGGCTGCCTCCTCGGCGATCTCGACGTTGTCGGGGTGCGCCTCGTCGGTCCGGTCGATCGAGATGCCGCCGGTCGACATGTTGCCGGTCAGGGTGAGCTTCACCATCGTGCCCTCCGGGGGCACCCCGTCCATCTCGAAGCCCTGGCTTCGGACCAGGCCGACGGCGGCCTGGTCGACCCGGATGCGGGTCAGCACCTTCTCGTGGCCGACGCCCCGGCGCGGGTCGGCGTTGGTCCGGGCGACCAGCTCGGCCACGGTGTGCTCGCCGTCCCCGACCACGTGGGCGGGGACCCGCTCGGCGATCGCGACCATGCGGCCGCCGACGACCAGCACCCGGTAGTCGTTGCCGGTGACGTAGGTCTCGACCAGGACCACGCCCCGGCGCGTCTGCTCCCGGGCCGCGTCGAAGGCGGCCCGCACCCCCTCCTCCTCGCGGAGGTCGAGGTGCACCCCGCGGCCGTGGTTGCCGTCGAGCGGCTTGACCACCACCGGCCAGCCGACCCGCCCGGCCGCGGCGACCGCGGCGTCGGCCGTGCGGACCGCGACCGACCGGGGCACCGGGAGCCCGGCCGCGGCCAGCAGCCGGTTGGTCAGCTCCTTGTCGCCGGCCACGTCGACCGCGAGCGAGGCCGTCTTGGAGGTCATGGTGGCGCGGATGCGCTGCTGCCAGACTCCCTGCCCGAGCTGGACCAGGGAGTAGTCGTTGAGGCGGATGTACGGGATGTCCCGGGACGCCGCCTCGTCGAGCAGGGCCTGGGTCGAGGGGCCGAACGCGACCCGCTCGGCGGTCAGGATGAAGCGCTCCAGCTCGGCCTGGAAGTCGAACTCCTCGGCCTGGACGTCGAACGCGGCGGACGGGGCCGCCGGAGGCGGCCCCCCTGCCGAACCCGGCTCGACCAGGTGGTTCAGGAGCCGCACGGCGAGCCTGCCCGCCGCGACCCCCACCTTCTCGTCCCCGTAGCCGTAGACGACGTTGTACCGCCCGCGCCGGCCGGCCCCGCGCGTCTTGCCGCGGCGCTGCTCGCCGCCGGCCTCCCGCTGGAGCTGCAGGGCCACGTGCTCGGCGACGTGGCCGAGCCAGGTCCCCTCGCGCAAGCGGTCGATGAACCCGCCCCGGCGCCCGGTCGAGCAGCCGTGCTCGGCCAGCCCGGGCAGCAGCTCGAGCAGCCGGTCGGTGAAGCCGGGCAGGGTGTTGGTCGGCCAGTCCTCCAGCGAGCCGAGGTCCACCAGCAGGTGGATCGCCTTGTCGTAGGACCAGTAGTTGGGTCCCCGGTAGACCCGGGTCTCGAGGATCGTGAGGTCGGGGCGGGCCGGCGCGACGCCGTCCCCGCTGGCCTGGCGGCGCTGCTTCTCGGCCGCCTCGGCCGCGCTCTCCGGTGCCACCGGGCGCTTGGACGCTGTCGCAGCCGCCGGTCGCTTGGACGCCGTCGGACGCTCGGCCACCCCATCGGTCATGGCGCACCCTCCTCGCACGTACCATCCCGGGTGCGCCCGCCGTGCTCATGGCGCTCCCTTGCTGCACGACCGGCTCCTGCCGCGCCCACCGGGACGGTCGGGCGCTCCTTCAGTGGTGGGAACCGGGGCTGTCGCTTCCAGTGGTGGGAACCGGGGCTGTCGCTTCGCTGCTCGGGCCCGGCCTCGCTCGCTTCGGGCTGCGTGGACCCTCCGGTCAGAGACTGGCGGCTTCCGCCGTCATTGTGAAGCCTCCTCGCCGGCGTGGTCGTCCGGATGGGGGTCAGCACGGCGACGGATGCGGTCGGCCGCGCCTTCGGCGTCGACCGCCTGCGCGAGCCGCCGGGTGGCCGGGACCCGCCTCTGGGAGGCCGGCCGCCTGCGGGCCGGCCGCGCCTCCTCCACGGCGGGCAGCGACTGCAGGCGGGGGAGCAGCGCCCGCTTGGCCAGGTCGAACCGGTACCCGGGCGGGAGCGAGTGCACCACCGCGCCCGACACCAGGATGGGCCGGCTCTGGCGCACCTCGAAGGCGTCGGAGACGACGTCGGAGCCGTCCACGATCGTGACGGCGCCCTTGCCGAGGACCTCGAGCACGCCGTCGGCGGTGATCACGGCGGCGGTGTCCTCGTCCAGCCCGAGGCCGAGCTGCCCGGGCGACTGGGCCACCAGGGTGAGCAGGCGCCCGATGCGGTTGCGCTGGCCGAAGTGCTGGTCGACGATGACGCCGGGCAGCAGGCCGAGCCCCACGCCGAGCTGGCCCATCCGCTGGCTCGGGGTCTCGCCGGGCCGCCCGAACGACACCATGTGGGTCGAGAGCGCGCTCGCCCCCGCCGAGGTGCCGCCGATCACCGCGCCGCGTTCGTGCGCCTCGACCAGCGCGCGGCCGAGGCTGGTCGCCTCGACCACCATCGACAGGCGGAGCTGGTTGCCGCCGGTCATGAACACCCCGGTCGCGCCGCGCACGGCCTCGACCGCCTCGGGCGCCCGGGCCTCGGCGCGGGTCGAGGGCCGCAGGCCGTGGACCTCGGCCGCGCCGAGCTCGCGGAACAGGCCGAGGTACAGCTCGGTGATCTCGTGGCCCAGGGAGGACGCGGTCGAGATGACCGCGATCCGCGCCGACGCGCCACCGGCGAGCTGCACGAAGCGGTGCAGGATGGTCTTGTTGCCGAGCTTGTCCTCCGCCCCGCCGATGGCCATGAGGACGCCGGCTCCCGTGCGGGAGGAATCGGAAGGCATGCGGCAGTGTAACAAGCGCTCCCCCCGCCTGGTTCACGACCGCCGCCAGCCCCACGTCCCCCCTGACGCCCTGCTTCCTCCCCGCGCTCGCCCCTGCCGACTGTCGAGCTATGCCTAGCCGACTGTCGAGCTCTGCCTACAGGTGCGCCTTCTGCGGGAGGGTGACGCCACGGCCATGGGCGGCAGCACTCCCAACGGCACCCCCCGCACAGTAGGATGCCCGAATCGCGGTCTGTGCCTGGCGGAGGCCGCACTCCCGTCGAAAGGAGAGCGACGATGGTCACGGTGGGGCTCCTTGTTCGGCTGCTGGCCAAGCCCGGGAAAGAGGCCGAGGTGACGAGCTTTCTTGAGGGCGGGCTGTCGCTGGTGGAGGAGGAACCGGCAACGATCGCGTGGTTTGCGATCCGCCTTGGACCATCGGAGTTCGGCATCTTCGATGCCTTTCCCGACGACGCGGGCCGGCAGGCGCACTTGTCGGGTCGGGTCGCCGACGCACTGATGGCGCAAGCTCCCGAGCTGTTTGAGCAGCCTCCCGTGATCGAGCCGGTCGACGTCATTGCGGCCAAGCTTCCTGGGTAGCTGCCGTGTCGGGAGTTCCTGTGCGACCCTGACCGACCTGTTGCTGGCCGCGTTTCGTGGATTGGCCGAGCCGCGGCCCGGTCGCCCCGATCCTGGTTGTCACGGGAGCGGGCCGACGCCTCACTTATGACCCCTTGATCACAAGGCCGCTAGCATGCCCCTCATGCGCGTGCTGGTGGTAGAGGACGAGACCGACCTGGCCGACGCGGTCGCTCGCGGCCTGCGCCGGGAGGGGTACGCGGTCGACGTCTCCTACGACGGCGACGACGCGCTCGACAAGGCCGCCGTGAACGCCTACGACGTCGTCTGCCTGGACCTGAACCTGCCCGGGACCGACGGCATCGAGGTCGTCAGGCAGCTCCGCGCGTCCGGCGACGCCAGGCCGGTGCCCCGCGTGCTGATGCTGACCGCCAGGGACCGGCCCGTGGACCGGGTCACCGGCCTGGACGAGGGCGCCGACGACTACCTCGTCAAGCCGTTCGACTTCGAGGAGCTCAAGGCCCGCGTGCGGGCGTTGCTCCGCCGCGACGCCGGCCGCTCGGGGGCGCTGCTGCACGTGGGCGACCTGGCCCTCGACACGGCCAGGCACCAGGCGCTCCGGGGCGGGCGCGTCCTGCCCCTGACCCCCAAGGAGTTCGCGCTCCTGCGCTACTTCATGTCCCGGCCCGGCCAGGTGCTCTCCCAGGAGGACCTGCTCGAGCACGTCTGGGACGAGCACGCCGACCCGTTCACCAACACCGTGCGGGTGACCGTGATGACGCTGCGCCGCAAGCTCGCCGACGCGGGCGGGGACCAGCCCATCGAGACCGTGGTCGGCCGCGGCTACCGGCTGCGCGAGGGCTCGTGAAGCCGCCCGGCGTCCTCGACGACCGGCTGCCGGAGTGGATGCGGTCGATCCGCTTCCGCTACACCCTGATCTACTCGGCGGTCCTGTTCGGGCTGGGCGCGCTCGTCGTCGGCGGCCTGTACCTCTTCTTGTCGACGTCGCTGCGGGGCGAGGCGAGCCCGAACACGTACTGCCGCTACGGCACGTGCATCGACGTCTTCACCGCCAACGGGTTCCGGGACTTCGTGCACACCCGCACGCTCGAGAAGCTGCGGATGTACTCGTTCGACGCCCTGGCCGTGCTGTTCGTCGCGAGTCTCGGCGTGGGCTGGGTGATCGCCGGCCGGGTGCTCGCCCCGATCGGCCGGATCACCGCGGTGGCCAGGGAGATCCAGGCCACCGACCTGTCCAGGCGCATCGAGCTGTACGGGCCCGACGACGAGCTGAAGCAGCTCGCCGACACCTTCGACGCCATGCTGGCCCGGCTGGACGCCGCCTTCGCCGCCCAGCAGCAGTTCGTGGCCGACGCCTCCCACGAGCTGCGCAACCCGCTCGCGATCATCCGCACCAACGTCGAGGTGGCCCTGGCCGACCCGAACGCCGACCCGGAGGACCTGCGCCAGGCCATCATCGTGGTCAAGCGGGCCAGCGACCGCATGGCCCGGATGGTCGACGACCTGCTCGCGCTGGCCAGGCGCCAGGCCCCCGCCGTCCACAACGAGCCCGTGGACCTCGGCGTGGCCGTGGCCGAGGCGAGCGAGGAGTTCGTCGCCCTGGCCGAGACCCGCGGGATCGTGCTCGACCGGGCGATCGCGCCCGAGGTCACCGTGACCGGGGACCGGGACGCGCTCAAGCGGGCAGTGGCCAACCTGCTCGAGAACGCCGTCCGCCTCGCCCCCGCCGGCTCCCGGGTCCGGCTGGCCGTTGGCAGCGAGAGAGGCATGGCCTGGGTGGCCGTGTCCGACGAGGGCCCGGGCATCCGCCCCGAGGACCAGCCCAAGGTGTTCGACCGGTTCTGGCGGGCCGACAAGGCCCGCTCCCGGGCCGACGGCGGGACCGGCCTCGGGCTGGCCATCGTCAAGCAGATCGCCGAGAGCCACGGCGGGGAGGTGCAGCTGCAGTCCCGGGTCGGGGTCGGCTCCACCTTCGCCATCTGGCTGCCGGTCGCCGCCCCCGACGGCGGCCAGCCGGCCCGGCTCGTCGCGCCCGGCGCGCGGGCCCTGGCCCGCCCGTCGTCCACCGCGGCGGAGCGGCTCCAGCGTCCTGACGGTCTTTAGCCGGCCTTGACCCCTGGCTTACCGGTGCTTTAGGGCTCCCCGCCTACCCTGGTCTGGACGCCTTGCCCTACTCGTCTGCTCGTCCAGGAGGATCCCCGCGATGGCCACCCCCCCGAACGACCCGAACGGCGCCGCGCCGTGGCCGGGCTCCGATCCCGACACCCGCCCGCTGCATCCCGGGACCGCGGCGCCGCCTCCGCCCGGGACCGCGGCGCCGCCTCCGCCGCAGGGAGCGGGCCCGGCCGTCTGGGGTGACGAGCCCGCCGCCACGCGGCTGCCCCCCTGGGGCGATGTGGAGGGCGTGCGGCAGGCCGCCCGGACCACGCCCGTCTGGGGCGCCGCGACCGCGTCCGACGATCCTCCGGCCTGGGCCGTCGGCAGCCCGTCGCCTGGCGGGGACGGGCCCGGCTGGCCCGCCCGCCCGCCCGGCTCGGGCCAGGCGCCGCGCCGCCGAGGGGCAGGCCGGGCGCTGCTCATGACCATGGCCGCGCTGATCCTCGTTCTCAGTGGCTCCCTTGTCACCCTGCTCGTCGACCGCCGCGACGGGGGCGTGGCCGCCCCGGCCGGCATCCCGGCGGCGGCGCCGGGACCGGCCGCTCCGCTGCCGGCCGGCGAGGAGCCGGTCGCCGCGGTCGCGCGGATCCTCGGCCCGAGCGTCGTCCAGATCGAGACCGGCCAGGGCCTGGGGTCCGGCGTCATCTACGACAAGAACGGCTTCATCCTCACCGCCGCCCACGTCGTGGAGGGCGTCAGCACGGTCACCATCCGCTTCCAGGACGGCAGCGCCGTGCGCGGCCAGGTGCTGGGCAGCGACGGCGGCAACGACGTCGCGGTCGTCAAGGTGAACCGCACCGGCCTGAGGCCCGCCACCCTCGCCCTCAAGGTCAACCTGCAGGTCGGCCAGACCGCCGTGGCCATCGGCAGCCCGTTCGGGCTGCAGCAGACGGTCACCTCCGGCGTGGTCAGCGCGAAGAACCGCAGCCTGCGCACCCAGGACGGCGGGGCGCTGGAGGTCATCCAGACCGACGCCCCGATCAACCCTGGCAACTCCGGCGGTGCCCTGGCCGACCGGGCCGGCCGGGTGATCGGCATCAACGACTCGATCCGGTCGGAGTCCGGCGGGAACGAGGGCGTCGGCTTCGCGATCCCCATCGACACCGCGGCCAACTCCGCCGCCCGGATCGTCAAGGGCGAGAAGATCCAGAGCGGGTACCTCGGGGTCGGGCTCAGCGCCCCGGCGCTCGGCAAGGCCGGCGCGCTCATCGGCCAGGTCGAGCCCGGCTCGCCCGCCGAGAAGGCCGGCATCCAGGTCGGCGACCTGGTCACCGAGATCAACGGGAAGCCGATCCAGAGCAGCGACGACCTGGCCGCGCAGGTGCGCCTGGGCTCCCCGGGCCAGGAGGTGCGTGTGAAGCTGGTCCGGGACGGGAAGGAGCAGGAGGTCACCGTCGCCCTGGCCGAGCGCCCGGCCCGGTGAGGCAGAGGCGTGGAGCGGCCCTCGGCCCGGCCGGGAGCCGCCCCCGCCCAACATGGACAGGTTCGGCCGGATCTGGTAGTTTGGCGGATAACGATTTGGACTCGGGCTCGGCACGAACAGGAACGGCATCGTACTGTCAGTTACGCGAACACGGAACTGCATTCGCGGCGGCGCTGGGGGGCGCACGTGCGGGGCACTTCCGCCCGCTGGGACGGCCGGGGCCGTCACGCCTTGGCCGGGAGGACACGGGAGGCGCGGGAAGCAGGTTCGCGTAGCGGCGGCCTCGCCGTCCGGCTGTGAGGACTGGTGGTTGGGGGACTGCCAGGGCCCCGCCGGACGGCAGGCCGTTGCTCGTTGTCACCGTCCTGCGGGACGGTGACCGGGCAGTGCAGCTGCCTGAGTCCTCCGAGGACAGGTCAGCGACGTCGTCCTCGATCCCACGCTCGTCGTCCGCCAGTCGACCGCTCTGCCACCCACCCGTGCCGGGCGCCGGGCGTCCCGCGTGAGCGGTCTGGGCAGGGGGTGCTGCTCTGGAGCCAGGCCACCGAGCGGTGACGCCCCGGTCCGGGTCGCCGAGGATCCGTGCGGTCTTCCTCGACCTGGACGGGACGCTGCTGGACTCGTCGCTCGGCTTGCCGGAACGGAGCCGGGCGGCGTTGTCGCGAGCCACCGCCGCCGGCGTGGTGGTCGTGCTGACCAGCGGGCGGCCGGCGCGGTCGCTGCTGCGGTTCGCGCGGGCGGTACGGGGCCTGCGCTACCTGATCGCCTCGAACGGAGGTTGCCTGGTCGACGTCGTCGGCGGCGGAGCGACGACGTTCTCCACGCTTCCGGGCAGGACGGTCGACGCCGTCCTGCGCATCGCCGAGGCGCACGGCGTCTCTCCATGCGTCTACGGCCCGCTCGAGTGGTACGCGGCCGAGGTGGACGAGAACGTCGCCGTCGAGGTCCGCAGGTCCTGGACGGAGCCGGTGGTCGGGCGCGACCTGCGACGGCTCGAGACGGAGGTCGTCAAGCTGCTGCTGATCGGCCCGCCGGAGCGGCTTCGAGACTGTCACCCGGACCTGCGCCGCCTGGGCCCGGACGCTGTCGAGTGGTTCTCCACCTACGAGGAGTACCTGGAGATCATGCCCGCCGGCATGTCGAAGGCCGTGGCCTGCCAGGAGGTGCTCCGCCTGCTCGGCGTCGGCGCGGCCGAGGCGATGGCCGTCGGCGACGGGCGGAACGACGTGCCGATGCTGCAATGGGCGGGGCTGGCGGTGGCGGTGGCCAACGCGGGGCAGGAGGCGCTGGCCGTCGCGGACTACACCACGTCCAGCAACGACCACGACGGGGTGGCATGGGCGATCGACGGGCTCGTCTTCGGCGACGCCGCCGCCCGAGCCGTGGTACGGCCGGTCGGCGGCGACCGGGGACGATGACCGCGGCAAGTCGCCAGGGCCCACCGCTTGTCGTGCTGGACCAGGGCCCACGCCTTGTCGTGGTGGACCAGGGCCCACGGCTTGTCGTGGTGGGCGAGGAGCCACGGCTTGTCGCGGTGGACCGGCGGCCTCTCGTGGTGGGCCGGGGCGACTGCTTCGCTGCTCGAGCTCCCGGCCTCCGGTCGGGCGGGACGTGGCCGGCCGCCCAGAGGCCGTGGTGCCGTGTCCGCGCCTCCGCGACCAGGCGCCCGAACAGCTCGGCGAAGGCGACGTTCGGGGGGATCGTCAGCTGCTCGGCGTATCCTTCGGCCGCGAGCAGCGCGTTCCAGAAGGTCCCGTCGGGCAGCCAGACGTAGGCGAGCAGGCGTCCGTGGCGGTCCCGGGGCTCGACGTCGCCGGCCAGGCGGACCGTGGCCCCGTCGAGCCAGCGCTCGGCGAACGCCGACGCCTGCTTCCCGTACCGCTCCACCGGCCGTCCCGGGGCGACGGTCTCGGGGGTGTCCACGCCGATCACCCTGACCGGGTCGCGCCGCCCGCCGATCACCGCCACGAAGGTGTCGCCGTCGACCACCCGCTCCACCACCGCCGGGACCGCGTCCGCGGGCGACCGCGGCCACGACGCCCGCTCGGCGGCCGGCGTGCGCAGCGGCGGCGGCGTCTGCGGACCGGTCCTGCCGCACCCGCCGAGCAGGACGACGAAGACGGCGGCGACGGCCAGCACCGGTCGCGCGCGTGGATGCCCGGGTCGGATGGTCCCTCCTCTGGCTGTGTCGGTCGCCCGCTCCCACGGGGTGTGTCGGTCGCCCCGCTCCCACGGGTGTGTCGGTCGTCCCGCTCCCACCGGGTGTGTCGGTCGCCCCGCTCCCACGCCCGGCCTCCACCGGGTGGCCGCGAACCTGTCCCCGTCCGGCGCCTGCGGGTGGCCCGCGGACCCGCCCCGTCCGGCGCCTGCGGGTGATCACGAACCTATCCACCTCGTCCGGTGCCTGCCCTTGCTCGTCCACAGGCCCGGGGCCTGTGGACGGCGCGCTCGCGCCGTCGCGCCCGCCGATTAGGATGCGGGGCATGACCAACGAGACCGTCCTTCCCGACGCGCCACCTGGAGACCTGGCGGCTCTGCTGCCACCAGGCAACGTGGTCGTGCTCGGCGGGCCCGGTACCGGCAAGACCGCGCTGCTCGAGGCGATGATGCCGGCGCTCGTGGCCGGCTCGGCGGGTGGGGCGGTGTTCCTGACCTCGAGCCGGCAGGCGGCCGTCGCGTCCAGCGAGCGGCTGCTGGCCGCGTCGGCGTCCGCGGCGACCGGAGCGCTCGGCTGCGTCACCTGGCACGCCTTCGCCCGCGGGCTGGTGACCAGCTACGCGGACCTGCTCGCCTACCGCGGCGAGCCGCGCCTGCTCTCCGGGCCGGAGCAGTGGTCGCTGGTGCGCTCCCTGCTCCTTGAGACCACCGGGGTGGACTGGGGCGGGCTCGCCCCGCTGGTGGACACGCGGGCGTTCACCGACGAGCTGGCCGACTTCGTGCTCGCCTGCGAGCGGCGCCTGATCGGGCCCGACGACCTGCTCGACCGGGTCGGCGCCGGCGGCCCCCCGGCCTGGGCGCCGGGGGCCGCGTTCCTCGCCGCCTACGGCGAGCGCCTCGCCCTGGAGGACTCGGTGGACCAGGCCGGCCTGCTCGCGCAGGCCGGCGACCTGCTCGAGGACGTGCCCGAGGTGCTGGCCGTCACGGTCGCCCGGATGGGGACGGTCCTGGTCGACGAGGCGCAGGAGCTCGACCCGGCCCAGTTGCGGCTCCTCGATCTCCTGGTCGCCGGTGGCGCCCGTGCCGTGCTGGCCGGCGACCCGGCCGGGACGACCGACGCGTTCCGGGGCGCGACCCCCGGCGCGCTGCCCGGCTACGCCGAGCGGCTCGGGGGCTCGGTCGTGCGCCTGGAGCAGAGCCGGCGGCTCGGCGGGCCGGGTCTCGACGCCGTCCAGCGCCTCAGGCGGGCCCAAGGCGGCCAGGCGCCGGTGGCGCTCCGTGGCGGCCGGACGACCGCCGTCGAGGTGGCCCGCCACCCGGGCCCGGCCGACGAGGCGGACGCGGTGGCCCGCCTGCTCCGCGTGGCCCACCAGCGCGACGGGGTCGCCTACGGGCGGATGGCGGTGCTGCTCCCGTCGCTGCGCCGGACGGTCGGGTCCATCCGGCGGGCCCTCGAACGGTACGGCGTCCCCCACCGGCTCGGCGCGGGGGAGCGCCAGCTCGTCGCCGAGCCGATCGTCCGGCACGTCCTCGACCTGTTCCGGCTCGCGCTCGACCCCGACCGCGCCGACGAGCTGATCCCGTCGCTGCTCACCTCGCCCCTGGGCGGGCTCGACCCGCGGGAGCTCCGCGCGCTGCGCCGGGCCGCGCTCCTGGCCGACCGGACGCTCGCCCGGCACGTCCGCGCCCCGAGCGCCGACCTCGGGGTGGACGCCCGGGTGGCCGGCCGGGTGGCCAGGCTCTGCCGCCTCGTCGACCAGGCCGGACGCTGGGTCGGCGAGCTGGACGCCGACGGCTGCTTCTGGGAGCTCTGGCAGAGCGCCCCGGCGTTCACCCGGCTGGTCAGGCGGGCCGAGGCAGACCCGACCAACGCGGTCGCGGCCCGCCAGCTCGACGCCCTGGCCGCCTTCTCGCGCGCCCTCGCCCTGTTCGTCGACGGCCGGCCGGGCGCCAGCATGCGCACCTACCTGGACGTGGTCGAGCGGGCCGACTTCGCCAGCGATCCCTGGCTCCCGCCGGTCATGGCCAGGGCGGACGCCGTCGCCTTGCTCAGCGTCAGCGCGGCCAAGGGACGGGAGTACGACGTCGTGGTCGTGGCCGGCTGCCTGGAGGGCGCGCTGCCGCGGACCGCCAGGCCCGAGGGGCTGTTCGAGGCGTGGCGGCTGGACGGCGACCTCGATCCGGTGGCCAGGGCCCAGGCCACCCTGGACGCCGAGCGCCGCCGCTTCGTGCTCGGCGCGAGCCGGGCCCGGGACCGTGCCGTGTTCACCTGGTGCGGGGCCGAGGGTCGCGGCGAGCCGTCCCGGTTCCTCGCCGAGCTCGGCGTCGAGCTGCCGGCCGAGCCGTCACCGCCCGACCAGACCCCGCTCGAACCCCTGGAGGCGGCCGGCGCGCTGCGCCGCGTGCTCACCGACCGGGACCGCCCGGCGGCCGAGCGGCTGGCCGCCGCGAGCACGCTCGCGGCCACGCCGGGGGTGGACCCGGGGTCCTGGTGGTGGCGGCGGGACTGGACCCGCGACCCGGAGCCGATCGCGGCCGAGGGCAGGCTGCGCACGTCGTACTCCAGGATCGGCACGTACGAGGACTGCCACCTCCGCTACTTCTTCGGCTCGGTGGCCGGGCTGGACGACCGGACCTCCTACCAGATGGCGTTCGGCAAGCTGATGCACACCGTCTTCGAGCTGGCGGCCAAGGGGGAGGTCGCCGACGGGCCGGAGGCGCTCAAGGCGGCCTACCGCGAGCGGTTCAACCCGGCCTGGTTCCCCACCCGGGCCGTCGCCTACCAGTTCTGGCGCGACGGCATGGACATGCTCGAGCTGTGGCACCGCAGCGAGTGGGAGGCGGCCAAGCGGGCGCTCGCCTTCGAGATCGACTTCGCCATCGAGGTGGGCGGGCACCTCATCCGGGGACGCATCGACCGGATCGACAGGCTGGGTGACGGCATCGCCCTGCTCGACTACAAGACCGGGCGGTCCCTGGCAACCGAGGAGCAGGCTGGGAGCTCCCTCCAGCTCGCGATCTACTACCTGGCCGCGCTCCGCGACCCCGACCTGGCCGCGCTGGGCCCGCCCGTGGAGATGCAGCTGGTCTACCCGGCCAGGCCCAGGCAGGGCCGGTTCACCCGGGTCAGCCAGCACCCGGGCCCCGACCACGCCCGGCGGGTCGAGCAGCGCCTGCTGGCCCTGCTCGACGGGGCTGCGGCCGAGTCGTTCGACCCGAACCCGCATGCCGACTGCAGGTTCTGCCAGTTCAAGACGATCTGCCCGATGTGGCCGCAGGGGGAGAGCTTCCTCGCCCCCGCGCAGCCGCCGGCCGGGCTGACCACCTCGGGCAACGGCCACGAGCAGGGGGAGGGGCGATGACGCTCACGCTCCCGGACGTGGTGTCGCCGAGCATCCGGGCCGCCCTGCGGGACCGCGACCCGACCCTGGAGCAGTGGGCCGCGGTCGCGGCCCCCCTCGGGCCCGTCCACGTCGTCGCCGGCGCCGGGTCGGGCAAGACCGCCGTGATGGCCGCCCGCATCGTGTACCTGGTGGAGCGGCTCGGTGTCCCGCCCGCCTCGGTGCTCGGGCTCACGTTCACCAACAAGGCAGCCGCCGAGCTGGAGAAGCGGGTCCGCGACGCCCTCACCGAGCGCCGGCCCGGGCTGGGCGACGAGGTCACCGTCCGCACCTACCACGCGTTCGCGGCCGACCTGGTCCAGGCGTACGGCGTCCGGGTCGGCATCGAGCCCGACGCCGACCTGCTGACCGAGGCCCAGCAGTACCAGATCCTGCTCGGGATCCTGGACGGTGAGCGCTTCGAGCACCTGAACGTGCGCACGGCCGGCGCGACCATCCGCAAGACCCTCGAGCTGGCCGCCGCCTGCTCGGACCACCTGGTCCCTCCGAGCCAGGTGGTGACCGCGTCGCGGCGGCTGATCGACCGGGCCGAGGCCGGCGAGCGCCTGCCGGACTGGCAGGTGCAGGCGGCCAGGGAGCGGATCGAGCTGGCCCGGCTGGTCGAGCGCTACGCCGGCGAGAAGCGGCGCCGGGGCCGGATCGACTTCGGCGACCAGGTCGCCAAGGCGGTGGAGCTGGTCGAGGGCCATCCCGAGATCGCCGGGGCGCTGCGCGTGCGCTTCCCCCACGTCCTGCTCGACGAGTACCAGGACACCAACATCGCCCAGCGCCGGCTCATGCAGGCGCTCTGCCTCGAGGGCGCCTCCATCATGGCGGTCGGCGACGCCCGCCAGGCCATCTACGCCTTCCGCGGCGCGACCATGTACAACCTGCTGTCGTTCGCGGAGCACTTCCCGTGCGCGGGCCGGGGCGTGGACGGCCCGCTGCCCCTGTCGACCAACTTCCGCTCCGGCCGCCGCATCCTCGAGCTCGCCAACGCCGTCATCGACCCGGTCCCGGAGGAGCGCCGGGGCGGGCAGCCGCTCGTGCCCCTCACCGCCCTGGGCGACGGCGAGGTCCGGGCCGCCCTGCTCACCGACCAGTACGCCGAGGCCGCGTTCGTCGCCGACCAGGTCGCCGCCGCCCACGCCGAGGGCCTGGACGGGGCCGGCCCGGCGGCCCGGGCGTGGCCGGCCTGGCGGGACATCGCCGTCCTGGTGCGTTCCAAGCGGCTGCTCGGCCCGCTCCGCGAGGCGCTCGAGCAGCGTGACGTGCCCGTCGAGGTGGTCGGCCTGTCCGGCCTGCTCGAGACCCCGGAGATCGTCGACCTGGTCAGCGTGCTGCGCGTGGTCGACGACCCGGGGGCCAACGTGGCCCTGACCCGGCTCCTGCTCGGGCCGCGGTGGCGGCTCGGCCACCGCCACCTGGTCCGGCTCGCCCGGTGGGCGGCCGGCCACAACCGGGGGCTCAAGCAGGGGCTGCCCGGTGAGGACCCCGACCCGGGCGACGTGTCCTTCGCGCTGTCGGAGGCCCTCGACCACCTTCACCAGGTCGAGGGTCTGGACGACGAGGCCCGGTCGCGGCTGCGGGCGTTCCGCGCCGAGCTGCGCGAGCTGCGGGCCGCCGCCGACGCGCCCCTGCTCGACCTGGTCCAGGCCGTGCTGGAGCGCACCGGGGTCTGGGCCGAGCTGGCGGCGTCGAACGACCGGCGGGCCGTGTCGGCCCGCCAGGACCTGGCCGCCTTCCTCGACCGGGTGGCCGCCTTCGCCCCGGTCGAGGGCAACCCGTCGCTGCGCGCGTTCCTGGCCTACCTGGACGCGGTCGAGGAGGCGGTCGAGCCCGTCGAGGCGACCCAGCCCGCCCCGGCCGACTCGGTGAAGCTGATGACCGTGCACATGGCCAAGGGACTCGAGTTCCCGATAGTGGTCGTGGCCGGGCTGTCGGCCGGTACGAAGCAGGACGGCTCGGCCAGGCACGGGATCTTCCCGGACGCCCGGGTCGCCGACCCGCGCCGGGCCCAGGGGTTCCCCTACGAGCTGCGCGAGGACGCCGTCCACCTGCCCCGGTTCGGGGGGAGCTCCAGGGCGTTCCAGGCCGCACTCGTCGAGCGGACCCTCGAGGACGAGCGGCGCCTGTTCTACGTCGCCGTCACCAGGGCCAGGCAGCTCCTGGTGCTGACGTCGGCGTGGTGGTACCAGGGATCGGAGAAGACGCCCAAGGGGCCCGGCGCGTTCTGGCGCGAGGCGGCCGCCCACCCCGCGGTCGAGGTGCTGGTCCGGGCGGAGGAGCCGGTCGCCAGCCCCCTCACCGAGCGGCTGCGCGCCCGCGTCCAGTGGCCTCCGGCCGCGCTGCGGCCGGAGGACCTGGACGACCCGCTGTTCCCGGAGGGCGCCGCGGCAGCGGTGGAGCTGGCCTGCCGGGACCCGTCGGCCCTGCCCGCCCGGGTGCCGGCTGGCCAGATGGACGCGTTCGAGGCCGCGCTCGCCGCCCAGCGCCGGCTGGTGGAGACCAGCCGCGCCCAGGGGCCCCCGCCGCGGCCCGAGCCGCCCCGGATCCTCTCGGTCAGCCAGGTGCTCGCCTACGCCGCCTGCCCGCGGGCGTTCTACTGGACGGTGGTCCGGCCGCTGCCCTCGCCGCCGCGCCCGGCCGCGCGGCTCGGCACGGTCGTCCACCGGCTCCTCGAGCGGCGCTCCCGGACCCTGCCCGACCTGGTCGACGTGGGCGACCTGGATGGCGAGGGGACCGGCGCGTCCACGTCCGAGCCCGGCCTGGTCGAGCGGGCGACCCGCAACTACGCAGCCACCAGGTACGCACGCCTGCCCGCTCCCGAGGCCGAGGTCGGCGTCGCGCTCCGCTCCGGCCCCTGGGTGGTGCGCGGCCGCATCGACGCGATCTTCCGTGACGGCGCCGACGTCGAGCTGGTCGACTGGAAGACGGGCCGGCCCACGGAGGCCGGGGCCGACCGCCCCGACCAGCTCGGCCTGTACGCGCTCGCCCTCCGCGAGCTGGGCCGGCTCCCGGACGGCTGCACCGCCTCCTACTGCTACCTGGGCGGCCACGAGCCGGAGATCCACAGCCGGCGCTACGGCCCGGCCGAGCTCGACGAGCAGCGCGCCCTGCTCGAGGCGGTCCTGGACGGCATCGACCGCGGCGACTACGAGCGCTCGTGCGGCCGCGCCGACTGCCCGGCCTGCGGCCCGCTCGGCCCGTCGGGCAGGGTCCGCCGCTGATCCGACCCCGCCTCGAGGTTGGCGATCATGCGCTGCAGCGTGGTGATGACCGTGCGGTAGTCCTCCTCGGTGATCCCCTCCATGGAGCGCTTGCGGGCGGCGTCGATGAGCTGGAAGACGTCGGCGCGTCCCTGCCTGCCCTCGTCGGTGAGGGAGAGCGCTGCCGTACCGGGGCCGTCGGGCTCGCGCCGCAGCAGCCACCCCCTGCGGGCGAGGTCGTCGAGGATGCCGTCCACGCCCGCGGCGTCCACGAAGAGCCGCATGCTCTCGGACAGCGCCGCCCGCGTGGTGACGCCGCGCTGGTCGAGGATGTTCAGCACCTGCCAGTGGAACCGGGTCAGGCCCTGGTCCTCCAGGACCCGGCCGACGTGCTCGGTGAGCACCTGGTCGGCTCGCTTGAGCCAGTACCCGATGGGCTGGTTCCGGAGGTCCTGGTGTTCCGCCATGACGGGACTCCTTCCTGTGGCTTCCTGTGGCGGTCTGCGCGGCGGCGATGTGCCGGAGGCAGTTAGATGCTAGTGACATATATATGTCACTAGCATACGTCAAGCCGTCGAGGGTGGCGGGGGCGTCCCGGCAGGGCTTCCGGGGCGCCGGTGAACCCTCTGCACCGGGTTTGCCCCGGATCGCTGGGCTGCGTAGACTAGAGCAAGGAAACATCAATGTTTCCAAAGTTGCGCCCAAAGGCCGAGGGAAGGATCGCGACATGCCCACCGCCGATCGCGGCGAACAGCCGGATCCCGGACGCGGTGCCACCCGGGAGCGCATCCTCCTGCTCCTGCGCCGCCACGGGCGCCTGTCCGCACCCCGGCTCGCCGGGCTGCTCGACCGCACGACCGTGGGCGTCCGCCGCCACCTCGCCCTGCTCGAGCGGGACGGCCTGGTCACCGCCTCGGTCGAGAAGCCGAAGCGGGGCCGGCCGGCCGCCATCTACCGGCTGACCGACGCCGGACACGAGACGTTCCCGCGCCACTACGACGAGATGGCCCGCGAGGCGCTCACCTTCCTCAAGAGCCAGGACGCCGCCGTGCTCAGCCAGTTCCTGGCCTGGCGGAACGAGCGGCTCGCGGCCAGCTACGCCGATCGCGTGGATGGCGCTACGCTACAGGAGCGGACCGAGGCCCTGGCCGAGGTCCTCACCCAGCAGGGGTACATGGCCGAGGTCGAGTCCGCCCCCGGCGGTCTGCGCCTCTGCCAGCACAACTGCACGGTCGAGCACCTGGCTTCCGAGCTGCCCGACCTGTGCGCCTCCGAGGCGAAGCTGTTCGAGCTGCTGCTCGGGGCGCCGGTCAGGCGGGAGGCCACGATCGCCCGCGGGGCCGTGCGCTGCGTCACCCACGTGGACCTGCCGGGCCACGCGAAACGCCACCCCGGCAGCCGAACGACGACGTCCCAGACCCTGGACACGGCCCTGGCCGCGTCCGGCCCAGAAGCAGCAAGGAGCCAAGCCTGATGGCCACCGAAGCCCGTGACCTCCAGCTCCAGCCGTCTCCGGAGCGGATCAACCCCGTGCCGGAGGACGTCGACCTGGGCGCCTACAAGTTCGGCTGGCACGACCCGGTCCACTCGGTCTTCACGCCGAAGCGGGGCCTGTCCCACGACGTCGTCGAGGAGATCTCGGCGATGAAGAGCGAGCCCGAGTGGATGCGGAAGTTCCGCCACAAGGCGCTCGACGCCTTCTACCGCAAGCCGATGCCGCAGTGGGGCGGGGACCTCAACACCATCGACTTCGACAACATCTACTACTTCCTGCGCGCCACCGAGAAGCAGGCCGAGTCCTGGGAGGACCTGCCCGCCGACATCAAGAACACCTACGACCGGCTCGGCATCCCCGAGGCGGAGAAGCAGCGCCTCGTCTCCGGCGTTGCCGCCCAGTATGAGTCGGAAGTGGTGTACCACAAGGTGCGCGAGGACCTGGAAGCGCAGGGCGTGATCTTCCTCGACACCGATGCCGCGCTGCGCGAGCGCGAGGACCTGTTCCGCGAGCACTTCGCCACGGTGATCCCGGCCGCCGACAACAAGTTCTCGGCGCTGAACTCGGCCGTGTGGTCGGGCGGGTCGTTCATCTGGATCCCCGAGGGCGTCCACGTCGACATCCCGCTGCAGGCCTACTTCCGCATCAACTCCCAGAACATGGGCCAGTTCGAGCGGACCCTGATCATCGCCGAGCCCGGGTCGAGCGTGCACTACGTCGAGGGCTGTACCGCTCCCATCTACTCCTCGGACTCGCTGCACTCCGCGGTGGTCGAGATCATCGTCAAGCCGCACGCCAAGGTGCGCTACACCACCATCCAGAACTGGTCGACCAACGTCTACAACCTGGTCACCAAGCGGGCCGCGGCCTACGAGGGCGCGACCATGGAGTGGATCGACGGCAACATCGGCTCCAAGCTGACCATGAAGTACCCGGCGGTGCTGCTGCTCGGCGAGCACGCCCACGGCGAGATCCTCTCGGTCGCCTTCGCGGGCGACGGCCAGCACCAGGACGCCGGGGCCAAGCTCACCTTCGCGGCGCCCAACACGACCGGGCAGATCGTGTCCAAGTCGATCTCGCGCGACGGCGGGCGGACCTCCTACCGCGGCCTCATCAAGGTCGAGGAGGACTCGCCCGGCGTGAGGGTCAACGTCCGCTGCGACGCGCTGCTGCTCGACGAGCAGTCGCGCTCGGACACCTACCCGTACAACGACGTGAAGGAGGAGGACGTCACCCTCGGCCACGAGGCGACGGTCTCGAAGATCGGTGACGACCAGCTCTTCTACCTGCGGTCGCGCGGCCTCTCGGAGGCCGAGGCGACCGCCATGATCGTCCGCGGGTTCATCGAGCCGATCTCCAAGGAGCTGCCGATGGAGTACGCGCTCGAGCTGAACCGCCTGATCTCGCTCCAGATGGAAGGGGCGGTCGGGTAAGGGTGACCGAGACGAGCATCGAGACGCTGACCCTGCGGGGGCTGGACGAGGCGGCGGTGACCGCGTGGTCGGAGGCGCTCGGCGACCCCGGGTGGCTGCGGGCCCGCCGGCTCGAGGCCCTGGCCGCCCTCGACAAGCTGGAGCGGCCGACCAACCGCGAGGAGGCCTGGCGCTTCACCGACCCCAAGCGGGCCGGCCTCGACCGCCACCGCATCGTCCGCCACGCCGGCCGGCCCGACGCGGCCGGGGCCGAGGGGGTCGTGCTCACCCCGGGCCAGGCCCTGCTGACCCCGGGCCAGGCCGTGCTCACCCCGGGCCAGGCCGTGCTCACCCAGGGCCAGGCCGTGCTCGACCACGGCCGGGGCCCAGGCGGGGCGGCCGCCACCCGGCTCGACCCGGGCGGCCTGGTGACCACCGTGGACGGGGCCACCACCGAGGTCGCCCTGGCCGGCGACCTCGCGGCCAGGGGCGTGATCCTCACCGACCTGGCCACCGCCGCCCGCGAGCACGCCGGCCTGGTCGAGCCCAGGTTCATGACCACCGCGGCGCCCTTCGCCGACGACTGGTTCCTCGCGCTGCACGCCACCCTGGTCACCGCGGGCGCCTTCCTCTACGTCCCCCGCGGCGTCGAGGTCGAGGTGCCGATCGGCGCCGAGTTCCGGCGCACCACGGCCGGCGCCACCTTCGCCCACACCCTGGTCGTGGTCGAGGAGGGCGCGTCGCTCACGCTGGTGCAGCAGCACGACTCGCCCGAGGTGATCGACGGGCCCGCCTTCCACCACGGCGTCACCGAGCTGCTGGTCGGGCCGGGCGCGTCCGTGCAGCACCTCAGCCTGCAGGAGTGGGGCAGCGAACGGGTCAACCACTTCGGCGTCCAGCGCGCCGAGGTGGCCCGCCAGGGGCGGTTCCGCTCGTTCGTGGTCACCCTCGGCGGGGGCGTGGTCCGTGTCTCACCCGACGTCGTGCTGCGCGAGGGCGCCGAGGCCGACCTGCTCGGGGCCGTCTTCGCCGACGAGGGGCAGAAGTTCGAGCACCGGGCCACGGTCACCCACGCCGAGCCCCATGCGCGCTCGACCCTGCTCTACAAGGCCGGCCTGCTCGGCGGGTCGCGCAACATCTTCAACGGCAACCTGATCATCTGCCCGGGCGCCCGCGGCACCGACGCCGCCCAGACCATGCGCAACCTGGTCCTGTCCAGGCACGCCCACGCCGAGGCCAACCCGTTCCTCGAGATCCTGAACTCCGACGTGAAGGCCGCCCACGCCGCGGCCACCGGCCGTGTGGACGACCTCCACCTGTTCTACCTGCAGTCCCGGGGCGTGCCCAGGGAGGTGGCCAGGCGCCTGGTGGTGTTCGGCTTCTTCGAGGAGATCCTGGCCCAGGTGACCGTCCCCGCCGTGCGGCGGCGCCTGGAGGCCGCCCTCGAGGCGGAGCTCGCCAAGGAGGTCGGGCGCTGATGGCCTGGGTCCGGCTCGGCTCCCTCTCGGAGCTGGAGACGGACAGCGGCCACCGGGTGGAGCTGTCCGACGACGAGGCGGTCGCCCTGATCCGCACCGAGGACGGGGTGTACGCCCTGGTGGACTGCTGCACCCACGAGGACTACCCGCTGTCGGAGGGGTTCGTCGAGGATGGCAGGGTCGAGTGCGTCCTGCACGGCAGCTGCTTCGACCTCGCGACCGGCCACCCCGACGTCCCGCCCGCCGTGGCCCCGGTACGGACCTTCCCGGTCAAGGTCGACGACGACGACGTCCTGGTCGACCTGCCCGAGCGCTGGGCCGAGCTGGCCGAGAACCTCTGACGAACAGGAGCGACCAAGACTGATGAGCGACACGACCCTCGTGATCGAGGACCTCCGCGTCAACGTGGAGGACAAGGAGATCCTGCGCGGCGTCGACCTGACCGTCGAGCCGGGGAAGGTGCACGCCCTCATGGGCCCGAACGGGTCGGGCAAGTCGACGCTCGCCTACGCCCTGGCCGGCCACCCGCGCTACCGGGTGACCGGCGGCCGGGTCACGTTCAAGGGCGAGGACGTCCTCGCCCTGGCCCCCGACGAGCGCGCCCGGCTCGGCATGTTCCTGGCCATGCAGTACCCGGTCGAGGTGCCCGGCGTGTCGGTCACCAACTTCCTGCGCACCGCGATCAACGCTGTCCGGGACGAGGACGTGCCGGTCCGCCAGTTCGCCAAGGACCTGCGCGAGCAGATGAAGGCGCTCGAGATGGACCCGCGGTTCGCCGAGCGGAGCCTGAACGAGGGCTTCTCGGGCGGCGAGAAGAAGCGCCACGAGATCCTGCAGATGGCCCTGCTCCGCCCGAGGCTGGCGATCCTCGACGAGACCGACTCGGGTCTCGACGTGGACGCGCTCAAGGTCGTCAGCCAGGGCGTCAACCGCCTGCGCGGTCCGGACCTGGGCGTCCTGCTCATCACCCACTACACCCGGATCCTGCGCTACATCGCCCCCGACGCCGTCCACGTCATGGTCGAGGGCCGCGTCGTCGAGTCGGGCGGTCCGGAGCTGGCCGACGAGCTCGAGGTGACGGGTTACGAACGGTGGCGGGTCACGTCCGCCGCGTAGGGCCGGCAGTCCGTTCCAGGGTGGCGCCGCCGCACCGGCGCCAGGGAGGCAACCGCGCACGATGACCACGATCACCACCCCGCCCCGCCCCGACCCGGCGTCGCACGCTTCGGGCGAGCAGGCCTCGCCCGCCTCAGGCGGCCCGGCCTCGCACGCTGCAGGCGAGCAGGCCTCGCGCGCTTCAGGCAGCCTGGCCGGCGGCGACCTCGCGGCCCGCGTCCGAGCCGACTTCCCCCTGCTCGCCCGCGAGGTGCACGGCAAGCCGCTCGTCTACCTCGACTCGGCCTCGTCGAGCCAGAAGCCGGCCCAGGTGCTGGCCGCCATGCAGGAGTACTACGAGCGCCACAACGCCAACGTGCACCGCGGCGTCTACACGGTCGCCGAGGAGGCCACCCACCTCTACGAGGCGGCCAGGGGCAAGGTCGCCCGCTTCGTCGGCGCGAGCGAGCGGGCCACCGTGTTCACCAAGAACGTCACCGAGGCGATCAACCTGGTGGCCTACGGCTGGGGGCTGCGCAACCTGCGCGAGGGCGACGAGATCCTGGTCACCCAGATGGAGCACCACGCCAACCTGGTGCCCTGGCAGCTCGTTGCCAAGCTCACCGGCGCCCGCATCCGGGCGATCCCGGTGACCGACGACTTCCTGCTCGACCTGGACGCGCTCGACGGGCTGCTCACCGGGCGGACGCGGATCGTGGCCGTCTCGGCCATGTCGAACGTGCTCGGCACGATCAACCCGGTGGCCGCGATCGCCGAGCGCGCCCACGCGGCCGGTGCCCTCGTGGTCGCCGACGCGGCCCAGGCGGTCCCGCACCTGGGCGTGACCTTCGACGGCCTGGGCGCCGACTTCCTCGGCTTCACCGGGCACAAGATGCTCGGCCCGATGGGGATCGGCGTGCTGGCCGCCCGCGAGGACCTGCTCGACTCGATGGAGCCGTTCCTCGGCGGCGGCGAGATGATCCGCGACGTGGACATCGAGTCGTCCACGTTCAACGACATCCCCTGGCGCTTCGAGGCGGGGACGCCGCCGGTCGGCGACGCGGTCGGGCTCGCGGCGGCCGTCGACTACCTCGCCGGGCTCGGCATGGACCAGGTCCGCGCCCACGAGGTCGAGGTCACCGGCTACGCCCTGAAGCGGCTGGCCGAGGTCGACGGCCTGCGGGTGCTCGGGCCGGCCGACCTGGAACACCGGGGCGGTGCCGTGTCGTTCACGCTGGGGGAGATCCACCCGCACGACATCTCGCAGGTGCTCGACGAGGACGGGATCGCGGTCCGGGCCGGCCATCACTGCGCCAAGCCGCTCATGAAGCGGTTTGGCGTGCAGGCCACCACCAGGGCCTCGTTCTACGTCTACTCCACCACCGGCGAGGTCGACGCGCTGGTGGCCGCGCTCGACAAGGCCAAGCGGTTCTTCGGCTAGAGGGAAAGGCGGGACGTTGGGTCTGGAGGACCTGTACCAGGAGATCATCCTCGACCACTACAAGAAGCCCAGGCACCCCGGGCGGCTCGAGGGCGATCACGTCGAGGTGCGCCACTACAACCCGGTGTGCGGGGACGAGCTCACGCTCGGCCTACGGCTGGACGGCGACCGGGTCGCCGGGATCGCGGTCGACGGCAAGGGCTGCTCGATCTCGCTGGCCTCCGCCTCGGTCATGAGCGACCTGGTACTCGACCGGCGGGTGCCCGAGGCGCTGGAGGCGGCCGCCGCGTTCCGCCGGCTGATGCACGGCGAGGCCGAGCCCGACGAGGAGCTCCTGGAGGACGGGATCGCCTTCGCCGGGGTGGCCAGGTACCCGGTGCGGGTCAAGTGCGCCCTGCTCGGCTGGATGGCGTTCAGGGACGCCGCCACCAGGGCTCTGGCCGGCCAGGACGGGGGCGAGACGATCTACGGCGAGGACGAGGACGAGAACGCGGCCCGGGCCGCCAAGGCCGAGCGCCTGCCCGGCGAGCGGTACTGACCAAGGAGGGGTCCGGGGCTCAGGCAGCGAAGCGGTAGCCCCGGATGGCGAGGAGGGGGTCCGGGGCTCAGGCAGCGAAGCGATAGCCCCGGATGGCGAGGAGGGGGTCCGGGGCTCAAGCAGCGAAGCGGTAGCCCCGGATGGAGAGAGGGAGTGGACGAGATGGCGAGTGAGGCCGAGATCCTCGAGGCCATGAAGCAGGTGGAAGACCCCGAGCTGGGCGTGAACGTGGTCGACCTCGGGCTGCTGTACGGGGTGGAGCAGGAGGAGGACGGCCGCAAGGTCGTCCTCGACATGACCCTCACCTCGGTCGCCTGCCCGCTCACGGACATGATCGAGGGCGCCACCAACGCGGCGCTGATCGGCCTGGACGGCATCGAGGAGGTCGACATCAACTGGGTCTGGTCACCACCCTGGGGACCGGACCGCCTCACCGAGGACGGCAGGGTCGCCCTGCGGGCCATGGGGTTCGCGATCTAGAACGACGACAAGGAGCATCGATGGCGCTTCCCGCGCTGGTGGAGCCGGCGGGCGAGCTCTCGCGTGACGAGGTCTTCCGCTACTCGCGCCACCTCATCATCCCCGACGTGGCCATGGACGGGCAGAAGCGGCTCAAGAACGCCAGCGTCCTGCTGATCGGGGCCGGCGGCCTCGGCTCGCCGAACGCCATGTACCTGGCCGCCGCCGGGGTCGGCCGCCTCGGCCTGGTCGACTTCGACATGGTCGACGCGTCCAACCTGCAACGCCAGGTGATCCACGGCACCTCCGACATCGGCCGGTCCAAGCTCGACAGCGCCAGGGACTCCATCGCCGAGATCAACCCCTACGTCAGGGTGACCCTGCACGAGACCCGGCTGACCTCCGACAACGCCCGCGAGCTGATCCGCGGCTACGACCTGGTGATCGACGGGTCGGACAACTTCCCCACCCGCTACCTGGTCAACGACGCCTGTGTGCTCGAGGGCAAGCCGTACGTCTGGGGCTCGATCTACCGCTTCGACGGGCAGGCGAGCGTGTTCTGGGCCGAGCACGGGCCGTGCTACCGCTGCCTGTACCCGGAGCCGCCCCCGCCCGGCATGGTGCCGTCGTGCGCCGAGGGCGGGGTCCTCGGGGTGCTGTGCGCCACCGTCGGCTCGATCCAGGCCAACGAGGCGATCAAGCTGCTCACCGGGATCGGCGACCCGATCGTGGGCCGGCTGGTGATCTACGACGCCCTGGAGCTGTCGTTCAAGGACATCACGGTCCGCAAGGACCCGGAGTGCGCGGTCTGCGGCAAGAACCCGACGGTCACCGAGCTGATCGACTACGAGGACTTCTGCGGCGTGGTGTCGGACGAGGCCGAACGGGCCGCGGCCGGCTCGACCCTGACCCCGGCCGAGCTGAAGGCGGCCCTGGACGCCGGCCAGCGGATCAAGCTCATCGACGTCCGCGAGCCGGCCGAGTGGCAGATCAACCGCATCGAGGGCGCCGAGCTGATCCCGCTCGGGGACCTGCCCTTCCACCTGGCCGAGCTGCCCCAGACCGAGCAGGTGGTCGCGTACTGCAGGACCGGCCAGCGCTCGGCCGAGGCGCTCGCGCTGCTCAAGCAGTCCGGCTTCTCGACAGCGCGGCACCTCGGCGGCGGCATCGTCGCCTGGGGACGGACGGTCGACCCGAGCCTGCCGCAGTACTGACAGGCACCACCCGCAGTACTGACAGGCACCGCCTGCAGCGCGCGAGGTCCGGGTTGCCTGCAGCGCGGGAGGCCAGCTCGCCTGCACGCGGGAGGCCAGCTTGCCGGCAGCGTGCGAGGCCAGCTTGCCTGAAGCGTACGAGGCCAGGCCGCCTGCAGCGCGAGGCCCGACGGCCGGATCTGGTCGTCGGGACGGGCTGAGCGCGGTCGCCAGGCCGCTTCGAGTAGTTCCCGCGATCTCATTCTGGCAACAATGCATACTAAACTGCCTGAACCGACGGAAGCGACTTGAGCTGAGCGGGCTTCCTGTCGATGATGCGCGGGCAGGCCCCGCAGCGGTCGGGGCGAGGCTCCGACGCTGAGGGGAAGCCTGTCATGCGCTTGCAGTTCCGGTCCCTGCTCGCCGCCGCCCTGCTCGCCGCCCTGCTGCCGGCTGGTGCCGCAGTGGCCCGCCCGGCCGCCTCCCGCCAGGCCGGCGCTCCGGCGGTCGCCGCCGGCCAGGTGACCCGCGCCGCCGTCCCCGCCAGTGCCACCCGCGGCAAGGCCGCGACCCGGCACGCCTTCGTGCCCGGCCGGGTCCTGGTCGGCTTCCGGCCCGGGGTCACCACCGCGCGGCGCGGCGCCCTGCTCCGCGCGGTGGGCGCCCGCCTCTCCGCCGGCCGCGGCGCGGTGCAGATCGGCACCCTGGCCCGCACGGCCGACGTGCGCGCGGCCGCCAGGCGCCTGGCCGCCCAGCCAGGCGTGGCCTGGGCCGAGCCCGACTGGATCCGGCGGTTCAACGCCTGTGGGGCGGGCGTGGACTGCTGGCACCTGCAGGCGGGCCCCGGCGTGAACGCCCTGGCCGCCCACGCCGCCGGCAAGAAGGGCAGCGGCGCCGTGGTGGCCGTGATCGACAGCGGGGTGGCCAGCATCGCCGAGCTCAGCGGCCGCGTGACCCAGCGCCGGGCCTGCAACGCCAGCGGCGTCTGCGGCCCGACCGGCCCATCGGACAGCATCGGGCACGGCACCTCGGTGGCGAGCCTGATCGCCGCCGCCGACAACGGCGTGGGCATCACCGGGGTGGCCCCCGAGGCGACCATCAAGGCGTGGAAGGTCGACGACGGCGAGGGTGGCATCCCGGTGTCGGCCGAGGCAGCCGCCCTCCAGGAGGCCGCGGCCGACTCCTCGGTGAAGGTGGTCAACCTGAGCCTGGGCGGGCCCCAGGCGTCCACGCCCGAGCGGAACGCGATCAACGCGGTCCTGAACAGCGGCAAGTCGGTCGTCGCGGCGTCCGGCAACGACGGCAACTACCTGCCCCAGTACCCGGCCGGCCATCCCGGCGTGGTCTCGGTGGGGGCGTCCACCAAGGGCGGCGGGGTGGCGGCCTTCTCCTCCTACGGCAAGGTCGACGTGGTGGCTCCCGGCCAGGACGTGTTGGCGGTCACCCCGACCGGCGCGCTCCAGCTCGTGGACGGCACCTCGTTCGCCTCCCCGATCGTGGCCGGCATCCTCGCCCTCGGCCCGACGAGCAGCCGGCTCCGCAGCCGCCTGGCCGTGGAGGGGACCGCCGACACCGGCGCGGTCTCGTCCACCGACGCCAAGGTCGAGGGCCACGGCCTGGCCGACGCCAACGCCTACGTGCAGAGCTTCGGGAGCGGCGCGTCTCCCTACGTGGTGGCCGAGACCCACGGGCCGGCGATCCTCACCGACGCGGCCTCCGGCCAGCTCGCCAACCCGAGCACGATCTTCGACGCCTACGTGCTCAAGAGCGACGGGAGCCTGGCGTCGCCGCCCGGGTCGGGGACGGCCTCGTTCAGCGTCGGCGGTTCCCCGGTGGCCAGCGGCAGGACGTTGCAGCCCCTCGGCGGTGGCGTCTTCGGGGCCGTCTCGGGCCCCGTGGCGCTCGCCCGGGGCGCCACCCGCGTCGGCACCGCGACCCTCGACGGCGCCTCGGGCAGCGGCAGCGTGCCGGTGCGGGTGCTGCGCGCCGACGACCAGGCGCCCGGCGTGCCGCTCCTCGGCACGACCGGGGACGACTTCTGGACCCGGGGCGGCACCCTGGACGGCGGGGCCGACGGCCAGGCCGACGACGACGACGTCGACGACGTCTACGCGGTCTACCTGGCCGCCGGCGACACCCTCGACGCGACCCTGACCAGGCAGGGCGGCCCCGGCTTGGACGCCGCGCTGTACACGCCCGGGACCACCGACGTGTTCAGCCAGTTCGGCCGCATCGTGGCCTGTGCGAGCAGCCCGCCCTCGCCGTTCTGCCCGACCTCCACGATGCACCTGCAGGCGCGGGTGGCCGGCACGTACCTGATCGACGTGTACGCGCTCGGCTCGGACTTCGGGCCGACCGAGGGCGGCTACCGGCTCACCTGGACGGTCAGGAACGTCTCCGGGGTCCCGGTCACGGTGCCGGTCGGCGCGTGCAGCCCCAACGGCGACCGCGTCCAGGACGTCTGCGTCTGGAACGTCGGCAACCTCCCCGGCTACACGGCCAAGTCGTTCGTGACCAGCGGGTTCGCCAGCCTCCTGACGGCCGACGGGCCGGGCGCCAAGTCCTGGAACGGCACCGTCGGCGGGGTCGCCAAGCCCGACGGCACCTACACGCTCCGGGTGCTGTACACCCTCGGCCCGGGCAGGCGTTCGCTGCTGCGGACCTTCCCGCTGATCCTGGACCGGGTCAGGCCCAGGGTCGCCAACCTGGCGGTGGCGCCCAACCCGTTCGAGCCGGTCCCCCGCGACGGCGACCGCGACACCACCACGTTCGCGATCTCGTCCAACGAGCGCTCCCGCCTGCGCGTGCTGGTCTACAGGTACGGCACCACGACGCTGGTGCGGACGATCTCGACCGGGCTGCAGCCCGCCGGCCGCCAGCGCGTCTCCTGGGACGGCCGCACCCTGGCCGGCACCCAGCTCCGCGGCCGGTACGTGTTCCGGATGCAGATCATCGACCCGGCCGGCAACTTCTACCTGACCGGCCGCTACGCGGTCACGATCCTCTAGGAGGGCGCTGAACAGGGGCCAACCTGGCGCCTCGCCGACTGTAAAACCGCAGGTCAGCGCATTGGGGGCTGAGTTGCAAACGGGTTGTTCAGTGTCCTCCTGGAAGACCCGTCCGGCCCTGGGCCTCCGCCCAGGGCCGGGCTGTCCCGCACCGGGACCCGGCGTAGGGTCCCGGTGCCTCCACGGGTAAACGCGGGTCGTGGTAGCCGGCCCGAGCGGGGTGATCTGGAACGAGTCGGTCGGTCCCGTACCGGACCGCCCGGCTCCCGGGCTCGCGGACCCGGAGCCCGGGCTCCCCACCTCCGAGGCTCGGTCTCCCAGGCCCTGAGCCCCGGACTCCGGGGACTCCGGCCCGGGCCCCGCCCCCGGTCAGGGCTTGGCGGCCTCGACGGGCCGGCGGGGCAGGGTGGGCGCGCCGAGCGCCACCGCGACGGCCAGGGCGGCGGCCAGCACGGTCGGGGCCAGCGCGCGCATGCTGGACAGGAACCGGCCGAGCAGCTCGGCGGAGAGCACGAGCCCGTACAGGCCGAGCAGGAGGCCGGCCCGGCCCGCCAGCGACGACCGGCGCAGGCCGGTGACGATGCCGGCCGCGGCGAGGGCCAGCGACCCGACCAGGAGCACGGCGCCGAGCGGCCCGACCGGCGCGTCGGCGACGTAGTCGCCGGCGGCCACCAGCCCGAGGGCGTGCGCCCAGCCGGCCAGGGGCGGCCCGAGCGCGGCGGCCGGGCGCACGTCGGCCGCGCTCGCCTCGACCATCCGGGCGACGTAGGCCCACCACAGCCCGAGCGCGAGCATCCCGGGACCGAGCACCGCGGCCGGCCCGGCCACCCTCTCCCGGAGGGGCTGACCGGGCCGGAGCGCAAGCCAGACGGCGGCCGCCGCCGCGAAGACGAGGTACGACTCCTTGGTCAGGCCGGCGGCGGCGAACCCCAGGCCGGCCGCGAGCAGCCGGCCGTCGAGCACGAGGCTGAGGCCGAGCACGGCCAGGGCCAGCCCGAGCGGCTCGGCGGTGGCGAACGTCACCCCCACCACGACGCCTGGGACGAGAGCGAACCCAAGACCCCACCAGCGGGAGCGCCCGTGCGCGACGAGCAGCCGGCCGGTGGCGGCACATCCCAGCGCCAGCGCGAGCGGGCCGACCGCGAGCAGGCCGAGGGGGATCGCGTCCCTGCGGCCGCCGGCGAGGAGCCAGCCGGCCACCGCCTGGAGCGGCCGGCCAGCCCGGTACCTGGGCATGTCGAACCCGGCGGCCAGGTGCTCGCGGAGCAGGGGGTCGTAGGCGAGCCCCAGGAACCACTGCCCGTCGTAGCCGTTGCCTGGGTTGAGCCTGACGCGGATGTCCCTGGCGGCCAGATCCTCGTCCAGGTGCCAGCTGGTGCCGACGAAGAACGGTGCCGTCGGGTCCAGCCCCAGGCGTGCGAACTGCAGTCCGAGCAGCACGCAGCCGAGCACCAACCCCGAGGCACCGACGGCGAGCATCCGGCGCCACGGCGGCTGGGGGAGCGGGGGCGGTGCCGAAGGGGCGGCCCACGGCGAAGGCATGGACGGATGCTACCGCGCCCGCCGCATCCCGTGACCTGGCCGAACCTGACCTTACGGTCGAGCCGTGCCCGGCCCGGGGCGGCGACCGGTCCGCGGACTGAGCGGTGCATCCCGAGCAACTCTCTATGAATAAATGGCTTGACCTCCCACGACGGGTCTGCGATGGTGCTCGGGCAGCTGGCGGACAGGCCGTCGGCCGGTGGTCGGGGTCCCTTTTCGGGGCCACGGTCAGGAGGTGCCTCGGTGGAGAACTACCGGACTCGCGTCATGACGGGGACTCAGGTCGGGTCCCGGGGTGACGTGTGCCCGGAGATCGCCACGAGCGGCGCCCGCATCCAGCGTCACCTCGTCGACCCGACGGGCAGGACCGGTGTCTTCGGCGCCGGGAGCAAGTGGAACGAACTGGCCTTCGCGGCCACACAGCATAGGGAGGCACCCAGCTAACCGGGACCTCCCCGGAGCCAGACCCGGAGCTCCGACAAACCGCGAAGGCCGTGGGCGACCCCCACGGCCTTTCTGTTTGCCCCGGAGCTCCCGCCAGCCGGAACTGATGAAGGAGCGACCCGACCATGCAGACGCTGGAGCACTACGTGCCGCCAGGGCGAGCGCTGCCATGCGTGGAGGCAGGACCTGACCTGTACTTCTCGGAGTCCCCTCGCGAGCTCGAGAGGGCCAAGGTGCTGTGCCGGCCCTGCCCGCTGCGGGCGGCCTGCCTCGCCGGCGCGAAGGAGCGCCGCGAGCCCTGGGGCGTGTGGGGTGGCGAGGTGTTCGTGGACGGGCGCCCGGTGCCGTTCAAGCGGCCCCGTGGGCGCCCACGCAAGCACCCGCTGCCACTGCACCTCGACGCGGAGGAGGCCGAGGCCTGTTGACCCCGGCAGGCCCGGGCCCCGTCCGGCTACGCAACAGAAGGGAGGTGAACAGCCATGCACCTGCTCATCGGTGAGGTCGCCCGGTCGCTCGTCCACGACTTGGCCAGACCCCCTCCCACTCAGCAGCACGAGGGTGGCGAGGCGACCGGCAGGCGCGCTGGGGTGGCCGGCGCTGCCGCGGTTGCCAGTGGGGTGGCGTCGGTCGGCTTGACCGCCTTGACGATGGCGCCGTGCAAGCCGTCGCCGACCTGGTGGGTGAAGGTCACCGAGAGGCCCTGGAAGCCGGCGGCGGCCAGCTCGGCCTCGTACTCGCTCTTGGACAAGGCGCCGGCGATGCAGCCGACGTAGCTGCCGCGCTCGGCCCGCTCGGCCGGTGTCAGGGAGTCCTCGGCGACCACGTCGGTGATGCCGATCCGCCCGCCCGGCCTGAGGACCCGGAAGGTCTCGGAGAACACGGCCGGCTTGTCGACCGACAGGTTGATCACGCAGTTGGAGATCACCACGTCCACGGTGGCCGCCGGGAGCGGGATGGCTTCGATGTGGCCCTTGAGGAACTCGACGTTGCGGGCGCCGGCCTCGACGGCGTTGCGGCGGGCAAGGGCGAGCATCTCCTCGGTCATGTCCAGCCCGTAGGCCTTGCCGGCCGGCCCGACCCGCCTGGCCGACAGCAGCACGTCGATCCCGCCGCCCGAGCCGAGGTCAAGGACGGTCTCGCCGTCGCGCAGCTCGGCCACGGCGGTCGGGTTGCCGCAGCCCAGGCTGGCCAGGACGGCCGCGTCGGGCAGGGCGTCGCGGTCGGCGGCGGCGTAGAGCTCGGCGCCGACGCCGGGCTCCTCGGCGGTCGCGCAGCAGCCGGCGCCGCAGCCGCAGTCGGCGGGCTGGCCGCAGCCACAACCCTGCTGGCCGGTGCTGACCTGGGTGGCCGCTTGGGCGTAGCGGACGCGGACCTGCTCGCGCAGGGCGTCGGCATCGGACTGGTAGGTCATGGGGTGCCTCCTTGGAGGTCGACGACGGCGGCCAAGCGACCCATGGCGTCGCGGTTGAGGGAGTAGTACGCCCAGGTGCCGCGCTGCTCGCGGTCCAGCAATCCGGCGGTGACGAGCTTCTTGAGGTGGTGGCTGGTAGTCGGCTGGCTGATCCCCAGCACCTGGGTGAAGTCGCAGACGCACACGGGCTCGGCCCGGGTGGCGAGCAGGTTGACGATCTGCACCCGGTGGGGGTCGGCCAAGGCCTGGAACAGTGCCGCGGTGGCGTCGGCGGCGGCCCGGGAGAGGCTCGGGGTGTCAAGCGGCGCGCAGCAGGCCGCGGTCGCCACGGCACGAACCGGCATCGGTTCCCTCTCGTAGATCGATGTCTGTCGATGGAAGGATGCCAGACAGGATCGAAAGTTGTCAATGTATTGCCTTGGCCAGTGAACATGCATTGCCTTGGCCGATGAGGCGGACGTGGTGAACAGGTCGGGTGGGGCGCCGTGGTCGTTCCCTACGTTAGTGGGGATCGAGAGGTAGGGTACTTTCGCGTGAGCCGCAAGCCTGATAAGACTGATGCGTCTGCAGCGGCGGGTATCAGTGGGGGGAGTGGCTCTCTCGGTTCCAGGTGAGGAGGGAACTGCGGCCGGCCGGGGGTCTCCTCCCGAACGCCTCAACCGCCCGTCGCCGACCGGACGCCTCAACCGCCCGTCGCCGACCGCTGCGGCGGACAGACGCAACAATCGGGCGTCACGGTGGATGCTCGAGCGTACCTCAGGGGGGGTTTCGCGACGTGGCAGCTCGGATCGTGCCCAAGGATGACCAGTACGTCCTGAACCACTGCACCAAGTTTCTCGCCCGCGACAGCACCGACCGCCGCCACGACTTCGGCCATCTGGCTCCCGACGACCAGCGCGCCGACATCTGCGAGCCCTGGCGGTTCCCGGTGGTCGACAGCCACCGTGGCGAGGGTGAGGACAGGGAGACGGCCTACCGGCTGAACGACGTGACCTTCGTGTTCCGCCCAGACCAGGGTCAGGCGCCCGAGGACGTGGCGGTTGTGGGGACGTTCGCCGGGCTCTACGAGCCGGTCGCCTTGCGGCGCCTCGCCGTGACCGACCGCGCGGCGGCCTACCACACCGTCACGGTCGTCGTCCCGAAGGGGGAGATGCACCTCTACAAGTTCCTGGTCGACGGGCAGGCGCTGATCGACCCGGTCAACCCGCAGCGCGTCACCCTCGACAACGGGCGCGAGTGGTCGAGGTTCTTCACCCACCAGTGCACGCTTCCCCTCACCCTCGAGCACGCCGACCGCATCCTGCTCGACCGCCTCACCGACCACATCCTCCCCTTCCGCACCGAGGACGGCCGCAACTTCCTCGCCCGCTACCACGACCGCCTGGACGACCAGGCCAAGCAGGCCCAGCTCCCGCATGCGTACCGGCTCGACGAGTCGGTCGGGGTGGTCAACTACATCGACAAGCTGCTGGCCAAGGAGGAGCGCCACCACCTGGTCGATTACAAGGTCTGCCTCGCCCTGATCGACCGGCTGCTGCGCCAGCGCAGTCCCTCCGTCGAGCCTGCCCGCATGTCCCGGGAGATGTTCGTCCACCTGTACGACGAGATGGCCGCGGGCAACGTGCCCGGCTGGGACTACGGGCGCTACCAGAACCCCCGCTACTTCCTCCAGCTGCTGCGCCGGCACACCTTCACGGGAGCGTTCTCCCATCCCAAGTATGGCGGCAACGCCGCCGCGGCCGGCTGGAGCTACCTCGAGGAGCGCTACCAGGACGAAGGACGCACGATGTTCAACTGGCGCAAAGCGATCGAGGCGCCGTTGGGCGGTAACACCGACTACTGGGGCTGAGCACGCTTCCGAGGAGGAGAACGGTGAAGAGCCGCTTTGACGCCGTGATCATCGGCAGCGGGGCCGGGGGTGCGCCTGTCGCCCATCGCCTCGCCAACGCGGGCAAGTCCGTGCTGGTGCTCGAGAAGGGACCGCTGTTCCGCACGCAGTACCAGACGCCCGACGGGCTGAGCGACTTCAAGCGGGACGAGCTCCTCGCCACGGGCGCGGAGAAGCGCATCCGGGTCGGGGGCATGGCGAACCGGGACGAGTCATACTACTCGAGCCACGTCGAGCCAGACGTCAACGACGAACCGCACGTGTACCGCGGTGCCGACGGCCGCGACCGCGCCACCGTCGAGGGCTACACGTGCCAGGTCGTCGGCGGTGGGACCCAGCTGTACGGGGGCGTGTCGCTGCGGTTCTCCCCAACCGACTTCCGCCTGGCCAGCTTCAACGACGGGCGCACCGACCTGCGCGACGACCCTCGGGGCGACGTGCAGCGGGAGGCGAGGGACTGGCCCATCACCTACGACGACCTCGAGCCCTACTACGCCGAGGCCGAGAAGCGCCTCGGCATCAACGGCACGACGGCCGGCCAGATCAAGCCGTTCAGCGCCGACAGCTACCAGAAGCCGCTGCCTCCCAACCCGATCAGCGCCTACGTCGAGGTGGGCATGGACGCCCTCGGCATGCCGCGCTACCGTACCCCGCTGGCCGTGATCACCGAGGACCACGCGCCCAGCGGACGCCGGGTGCCCGCGGACACCGAAGAGGTCAAGACCGCGTTCGTCAACCGGTACGGCGATCCCCTCGGACTCAAGTCGAACACCTGGGTGGCCCTGCTGTCCCAGCTCACCGGCCGCGACAACTTCGAGCTGCGCGCCAACTGCGTGGTCACCGGGATCGACTGCGACGGCAGCCGGGCGAGCCGGGTCCACTACCGGGATCCCGCCGGCGCGCCCCAGCAGGTCGAGGGCGGCATCGTCGTGGTCGCCTGCTCGGCCATCGAGTCGGTCCGCCTCCTGGCGCTGTCCGCCGAGGCCGACCAGGGGTTCGCGCGCCGCATCCACCACAACGACCTGCTCGGCAAGTACTTCCTCACCCACTGCTTCGGTGGGGCCGAGACGGTGATGCCGGCCCGCTTCGACAAGGCCGTCTCCCTGGACAGCGACTGGGCCACCGACTTCTGCGCCAGGGAGGAGTTCGCCAGGGCGAACGGGCTGTGGGCCGGCGGGGCGATCTACAACAACACCTCCGACCAGGCGCTGCCGGTCTCGCTCGCGCGCACCCACGGGAGCCAGGACCTCGACACCATCTGGAAGGCCTTCGTCGAGGACACCTCCCTCACCGGCGACCGGCTGGTCGCGTTCCTCGACGAGAACTTCGGCACGCGCCTGTCGGTCAGCTTCATGGCCAACCAGGTGCCGCTCAGGAGCAACCGGATCGAGCTGCACCCGAGCGTCACCGATAAGTGGGGCCGCAGGTGCGCCTACATCGTCAAGCAGTGGCACTCCCACGACGTCGCGCTCATGGACGTGCTGGCCGAGCAATGCGCCCGCATCCTGCGCTTCGGTGGCGACGGCGGCCAGGGCAACTACCCGGTGGAGGGCAAGGGTGGCGTGTACCTGGCCGAGAACGCGCTGGCCCGCATCGCCAACCACATCCTGGGCGGAGCCCGGTTCGGCACGGAGCAGTCCGACTCGGTGCTCGACCGCGACTGCCGGGCGTGGGAGTTCGACAACCTCTACGTCACCGATGGCGCGTTCATGCCGACGTCCGGCGGCGCAAACCCGACGCTGACCATCCAGGCGAACGCGTTCCGGGTCGCCGACCAGCTTCTCGCGAGGATGTGACGCGATGGACTCCCGCTTCAACGACATCTTCACGAGCCCGGAGAACGCCGTCTTCAAGGTGGTGTTCTACCCGGACCGCATCTACCACGCCAGGCATCTCAACGCCGCGCGCAGCCCGCGGTACCGCTACAACGTGCAGGAAGTGCGCAGCAAGCCGGACATCACCGTGCTCAAAGGGGAGGTCTTCCTCGACGGCTACCCGCTCACGAGCTTCCTTCGCCTGGAGTACCGCTCCGGCCGCCTGACCGAGCAGGTCCGTGAGCGGGGGCGGCGCGTGCGGGACAAGGTCGAGGCGTGGGTGCGGGTCCGGCCAGACGGCGATCAGCACGTCGCCGAGGGGAACCTCACGCTGCATTACGACCCGGACGTCGACGCCCACCAGGTGGAGGTCTGGCAGACGCTCGAGCCGCCCGCCGGGGCCTGGCACGACTTCCGGGTGCTCGACATGATGGGGCGGGACGCCCCCATCACGAGGCTACCGGCGTTCAACCCGGCCCTGGCCGACGTCAAGGCGCTGCGGCGCGTCGAGGTGGCCTTTCGCGAGGCGGACCGGTACCTGCCGTTCGGGTACCACATCGGTGCGGATGCCGCGGAGTGGGACAACAACCTCGTCGGGTCCCACGAGGAGCCGCGCGTGGCGCAGCCGAGCTCCCCGGACAACACCGTACCTGACCGCAACTACCTGATCGACTTCCAGCGGGGCTGGTTCCTGCCCCGCGCAAGCGACGTTCCGCCGGTGCGCTACCGCAACGCCATGATGGAGCCCCACGTCAACCCGGACGCCGGCCCCGACAACGTCATCGAGATGCGCTGGCTGCTCCAGCGCGAGCTCGGCGGCAGCGTCGTGTTCTTCCACGAGGTCACCATCCCGCCCGGTGCCGTGGAGGGCACCCACCGCCACATCGGGTCGGAAGAGCTGTACTACGTCGTGGCCGGCGACGGCGTCGCGTACATGCGCGACGGCGACGACCCGAGCACCGCGCCGTACCCGCTGGTGAAGCGGGAGATCTTCGGGATCGGTGTGCGTGAGTGCCGGGAGGTCCCGGTGGGCCCGGGCAGCGTCGTGTTCACCAAGAGCGGCGGCGTCCACGGGATCGCCAATCCTGGTGCCGAGCCGCTGAAGTTCGTCGCGTTCCTGTACCACAGCACCTGAGCAAAGGCGGATGCCGCATGCAGATCGTCCATTCCGACGCCGTCTTCCGGGTCGAGCCGGGAACGACGCCCGACTACAGTCACGACAACCCCCTGTTGCGACTCCTGGACCTGACCGGCCAGATCAGGCTCGCTGCCGGCCGGCAGTGCTACCTCACCGACCACCTCCAGTACCTGGTCCCCTACGACTTCCTCGAGCTGTACGGGCCCGGCGGCGCAGACGCCGACGTGCTCGATCCCACCCGCCAGGACAGCAAGACCGACTTCCAGAAGCAGAACGTCCGCACGTTCCGCACGACCGACACGCAGCTCGTGCGCGGGTGGGCGGCCGTCGACGGCTGGGTCGGCCCCTTCGTTCGCCTGTCGTACCGAGGAGGCCCCGACTCGCGGCTGTCGGAGCTGACCGGGCATCGGCTGGGCGACCGGATCAAGGTCTGGGCCCGGGTGGGGGGCGGGGCGGGCGCGACGTTGACCGTCCCCTACAACCCCGAGAGCGACCGCTACGAGATCGAGCTGTGGGCCGATCCGGGCGGCGACCTGCGCGACCGCCTCGACGAACGAGGCCGGCAAGCGTTGGACCGGGGCGAGCTCGTCGTCCGGGGCGACCTGGTCCGCGGCAGTCCGGACGACTTCACGCGGGAGGCGTTGAGCGACCGGTATGCCGTGCAGGTGGCAGCCGACAGCGCCATGCACCCGGTCCTCCCGCTGCACGTCGAGCTGGCCTGGGCCGAGCTCGACGAGCGGGTGTGGGACTCGCTGGGTGGCGGGAACTACCACTACGAGTTCAACATGGTCCTCAGGGGCTGGGACAACTATCTCGGCGTCGGGATCAGCCCGAACCCGCACGGGGGCGTCGGCTTTCTCGAGTATCGCAACCTCATGTCGAACTACGGCCGGTATGCCGGCATCGACGAGCTGGGCCGCCGGCTCGAGCCCTGGAACTTCGACGCGTTCGGGCGCAAGCAGCATGCCCAGCAGGTCGAGGACTTCTTCTCGGTCGACTACATGGACCTGCACCTCATCAACCCCGACTCCGGGGTCGGGCTGCACCGCCACCGTGACAACCAGGAGATCTTCCTGATGACGGAGGGGCGTGGGCTCATGGTCGTCGGCGACTGGTGCAAGACGCCGTCGCGCGAACGCTGCTTCGAGATCCGCACCCTGCGGGCGGGGCACTTCGCCATGCTCAAGGGCGGCAACCTGCACGCCGTGATGAACCCGAGCGACCGTGACATCGCGTTGTTCATGTTCGGCGGCTATGACTGAAGGGCAGGTCGGCGCGCCGCCCGACCTGGCCCCCACCATGCAGGCCGTGGTGATGCACGAACGCGGGGGTCCCGAGGTGCTCCGCCACGAACGGCTGCCGAGGCCGGAGCCGGGACCGGGCGAGGTCCTCGTGCGGGTCCGGGCCGCGACCGTCAACCATACCGACCTCTTTCATCGGTCGGGCAGGTTCTTCGTCCAGAAGGACCTACCACTTCGCCCGGGTCCTCGAGCTGTTCGCGGACGCAACGTTCCGGCCTGTGATCGACTCGGTCATGCCGCTGCGCGCCGCTGCGGCCGCCCACGAGCGCATCGAGAGCAGGCAGGCGTTCGGCAAGATCGTCCTTGTCCCGGGCGACGAGGGAGACGGCGACCAGCGAGTTGCCGGCAGCTCCGGCCTCGTTCAGCCCTGATCGCGTACGAGTCCCTGTTGGTGCTGGTCAGAAGGGCTGTTGACGATCTTGCGTGCCCTTCCTAGGCTGAGCCGGCTCGCGAACCCTGCAAGAGGCGCTGGGGCGGTCGGTGTGCCGGTGCTGGTCGGCTGCCTGGTTTGAGGGCCTGGATGCGAGGGAGTGGGCGCTGGGCCTTGTGGCTGGAGGGAGCCGGGATGTCTGATGCCGCCGGGAACACGGGGCCGGTCAGGGAGGTCCGCATCGCGCTGGTCTGCTATGGGGGTGTGTCCCTCGCGATCTACATGCATGGTGTCACGCTCGAGCTCCATCGGCTGGTGACCGCCTCGAGCAGGTTCGACGAGGAGCGGAACCCCTTCGACCCGTCGTGCAGCGAGCACGTCTACTGGGACCTCCTGCACGAGCTGGCGGCGAAGGACGGGGTCCGCACCCGCGTGGTGGTGGACGTGATCTCGGGGACGTCGGCCGGCGGGATCAACGGCGTGTTCCTCGCCAAGGCGATCGCCCACGACCTGTCCCAGCAGAGCCTTCGCGACCTGTGGTTCGACGAGGCGGACATCGGCAAGCTGCTGGCCGGACCGCGGCTCCTGAACCCCCTCGGCGTCAAGGGCAAGCTGGCCTGGTTCGTGGTCCGCGCCCTGCTCGCCCGGGGGCGGGTCGCCCCGCCGCTCCGTGGCGACCAGATGTGCCGCCTGCTGTACGAGGCGCTCTCCGCCATGACGCCCGGCTCCACTCCGCCGGCCGCCGTGCCCGATGGGCCCGACCGGGAGGGCCTGCTGCCCCGGACCGGCTCGCTGGAGCTGTTCGTGACGATGACCGACGCCCGAGGCCACCGGCGCTACATCCCGGTCGGGAACCGGCTCGCGGGTGGCGAGCCGCTGGTGGTGAGCGACCTGACCCACCGCCACGTGGTCCGGTTCGCCCTGGATCCCAGGCGGGGCGAGGACCATTTCGCCGGAGGCGCGAGCGATGCCGCGCTGGCGTTCTCGGCCCGGGCGACGTCCTGCTTCCCTGGAGCGTTTCCCCCGGTCAGCTTGGCCGACTTCATGCGCGAGATCGGCCAGCCGACGTCACCGGACCTTCCCCTGATCGAGCGCGAGTTCTTCCGCGCCTACCAGCTGGCGCTGCAGGGGCCGCGCAACACCTACTTCATCGACGGTGGGGTGCTGGACAACTTCCCGTTCGGCCACGCCATCGAGGCGATCACCCGCAAGCCGGCTTCCAGTGAGGTCAAGCGCTGGCTGGTCTACATCGAACCGGACCCGAGCCGGGCGTCCAGCGAGCCGCTCGGCGCCGCGCCGGCGGAGACCGCGCCGCCGCGGCAGCCGGGCTGGGTCGACACGATCCTGGCTGGGCTGTCGTCGATCCCGAGCAAGGAGCCGATCGTGGACGACCTCGCGCGGGTCCGGGCCTTCAACCAGCGGATCGCCTACGTCGCCGACCTGACCGAGACCAACTATCCGCAGGTCGAGGCGGCCCTGCACGAGACCGACGAGGACCTGCGGCGCGGGGAGCTGAGCAAGGCCAACATCGGCCACGTCATGGCGGCCATGAACCAGCGGGCCAGGCAGCGGCTCGGCAGCGGCTATGCGAGCTACGTCCGCCTGAAGCTGCAGGGTATCGCCGACGACGTGGCCGACATCGTGGCCAGGGCCTACGCCTATCCTCCCGACTCCGGGCAGGCCAGCTTCGTGCGGACGGTCATGCTGGCCGCGGTCGCCGACCGCTTCCCTCCCGAGCGGGCGGAGGCCACCGACGCGCTGGTCGGGTTCCTCCGCACCTTCGACCTGGCGTTCACCGACCGCCGCCTGCGCTTCGTCATCCAGGGCGTCAACGACGCCTACCGCGAGGACGATCCGCGGCTCGGACCGCTCGACCCCGGACGGCGTGAACGGCTCGACACGGTCAAGTCGGCGCTGTACGACGCGATCGAGGAGCTGTGGGACGTCGTCTCGCCGGACTCCGTCCAGGCGGGCGTCGGCCGGGAGCCGTTCGGGCTGTTCGACGAGGAGCAGCTCGCCGAACCGGTGCGCCGGGAGGTCTCGCCGCAGCAGTTCGCCGGCGACCACCGCGCCCAGCTCGACGCGCTGCTGGACCGGCTCGGAGCCCACCTGGACGGGGTGCTCAAGCCCTTCCCGGGACGGCTGTGGGAGCGGTTCGTGGCCGTCACGAGCGGTTGGCAGGAGCTGCAGCAGCTCCTGCTCGTCCGCTTCCTCGGCTTCCCGGTCTGGGACACCCTGATCCTGCCGATCTTCGAGCTGAGCGAGGTCCGCCAGCTGCGCGGGATCGACGTCGTGCGGATCAGTCCGAGGGACGGCCGCCCCGGCCGGTTGCCGCCCAAGGAGCTGCAGGGCGCGGCCGTCCACCACTTCGCCGCCTTCTTCGACCGCACCGCCCGCGAGCACGACTTCCTGTGGGGCCGACTCGATGGGGCCGAGCAGCTCCTGAACCTGGTGGCGCCGAACCTCGACGAGGCCTGGTGCCGCAAGGCCTTCCAGGCGGTGCTCGACGAGGAAGACCCCCACCTGCCCGCGATCGGGCCGGTGATCCGTGAGATCCGTGCGAAGCTCTCGAGCCACGGGCCGCACACCTCCGGTGCGTGAGACGCCCGGCGCGACAGGGCCCGGTCCTGCTGGTCAACACCTCGTCCTCGTGTGGCTGCTCGGCGGACCGGTGGCGGACCCGGTGATCAAGACCCTGCGGACGACGGCGCCCACTGCGAACGGGGCCTCGGCCACGTCGGCCAGCGCCTCGCCCCGCCACAGCCCCAGCGCCTCCCGCAGCCGGTGCGTCACGCCTGGGCTCGGGCCGGGCGCTCGTCCACAGATCGGCGGATCCCGCTCCCGGAAGGGGAGCGGCATGGCAGGCTCACCGCACCCCAACCCGACCCAAGGAGCCACCGTGCCATCCCACGAACGCGGGCTGCTCGCCCGCCTGGACGCCCTGGTCGCGCTCGTCGCCGACCGACACGGCCTCGCCCTGCTCCCCGACGGCAAGCTGGCCGCCGCCGAGGCCCGGGCCGCCGCGCGGGCCACCGGCCTCGCCCCGCGGCCCCGGCCCGCGCGCGGTCGCGTGTCCCAGCCCGGCGCCCCAGCCCCAGCCCCCGCGCCCGGGGCCGGGGCCGGGGCCGGGCACCCCGAGCCGGGACCCGAGGACCCGGCTGGGCGGCTGCCGGGCGGGCTCGGGCTCGCGGTGGTCGAGCGGGACGCGGTGGAGCTGCTGCGGTGCGTGGCCGAGGGGGTCGGGCTGTTGCGGGTGCGCGGCGACCGGCTGGAGGCGACCAGCCTGCGGCACGCCTGGGCCCAGATCGACGAGGGCCTGCGCGCCGGGCTCACGTTTGCCGCCTGGTGCCATCGCGTGCCCTGGTCGCCCGTGCTCGGCCCGGGGCCGGGCGTCGAGGCGCTGGCCCGGGGGCGGCTCTGGGTCCTGCGCCTGTTGTTCGGTCTGCCTGCTGGCGTGGACGTGGCCGTGTCCGGGCTGGCCGCAACCATCGAGGAGGGCCTCGACCTCGGACCCGCGGACCGGCTCGCGGTCCTGCTGGCGGCCGCCTTCCTCGATCCTCTGGCGGCGCTCGGCGTGGCCGAGTTCGAGCCGGCCCCTCCGTACCCGCCGGTCCGCTTCCGCCTCGGCCCCCGAGCCCGGGTGGTGATCGGCTCGGCCCTGATCGCCGCCGGCGAGGAGGTGCCGCTGTCCACGATCACGACCAACTGATCCGGGGTTGCGGCCAGCCCGGACACGGCCACCGGCCGGAACAGCGCCGGCCGGGGTGGACTTGCGGCCGTCCGGTTGTCGTGGCAGCGTGAGCCGGCACGCCCGCAAGCTGCGACCGGTCTGGCTGTGCCGGTGAGCGGTCGCACCTGGCGTGGTCCGGCCGAGGTGGGGGGAGGTCGACGAGGAGGACCCTGCCGTGCCGTCAGCCTTCTACCTGGTCGTCCGCGGGCAGGTGGTCCTGGCCGGCAAGGAGCCGGACGGCGACTCGGTCCGCTTCCTCCCGGAGGACCGGGATGCCTACCGGGCGTTGCGGCGGGGCGGCGGCATCCGGCCGGCCCGCGACGGCACCGTCCAGGCGCGCCTCGAAGGCGTCGACGCGCCCGAGCTCCGCTACGGCGGGCAGGCCCAGCCGCTCGGGCGGGAGGCGCGTGACGCCTTCCTGCGCTTCCTGGGGTTCACCGACCTCGAGTTCGACCCGGCTCGGCCCACGCGGGTCGTGCACGCCGTCCCCGCGAGCGTGCCTGCGATGCTGCTCTGCCAACCGCTCGCGATCAACGGCCGCCCGATCTCCTACCTCAGCGTCGACCTCGACGCGGTGCCGGTCGCCAGCGGCGACCGGGCGCTGGTCGACGAGGCTGTGCTCCAGCGCACCGTCAACCTGCGGCTGCTCGAGGAGGGCTGGGCCTACTACTCGGCCTACACCTCGACCCCGGTCGTGCACCACCGCCGCCTGCGCACGGCCGCGTCCGCGGCCCGGGCTGCGGGGCGAGGCGTCTGGGCCGGGGACGTCTCGGCAGGGTTCACCCTTGACGGGCAGCACTCGATCGGGCCGGAGGGTGCCCTCATCCTGCCGAAGCTGTTCCGGCGATGCACCGACTACCTGACCGACGCCGCCGGCGGCTACCGGGGGGACCTGACCGACTGGCTGGCACGGGACATGCCCGGCACCCGAAGCTGTGACGACCGGGTGATCGTCCGGTACGTCAAGCAGGCCCGGCTCTCCGACCTGATCGTGCATCGGCAGGGGCGCGTGGCGTTCCGGGCCGACCCGCTCGACCTTGCCTTCAGCCCGACGAGCGGGAGAGACTTCCGATGACCTCGGACGGCTCGCGCTCTCCCCCTCCCCGTCGCCTGGCAGCGACGCTCCAGCCGGCGGGGCCTTGTGTCGCTGGCCAGAGGGATGCACCGGCGAGTTCATGGTTTCGGTCAAATTGAGCAAGGTTAGTCGCGTGCTGAGGGCCCTGACCCCGCCCTCGGCCTCGTGAACACGAGGGGCGGCGGACCCCCGCGACGCGGGGGTCCGCCGTCGTAGGACCTCGTGCCGGCCCCGGCGCCGCAGCGTGCGGGCTCAGCCAGGTCGGCGTGGGAGGTCGCGAGGGAGGGGTCGATGCCGATCGATGCGGGGGCGCTCGCCGGGGTCCTAGCCGCCCTGGGCGAGCTCGAACCGCCGGAGAACGTCACCGAAGTCGCCCTGGAGCGGGCGCTCGAGGCGGCCAGGGTCGCGGCCGCGGTCGACGGCGCCGGCCTGATGGCGCTCGGACCGGACGGGGTGCTCCACCACGTGGCCGCCATCGGGGAGGGCGAGGACCTGCTCGGGCGGTCGCAGGAGGAGGCAGGGCAGGGGCCCTCGGTGGACGCCTTCTTCTTCGCCCGCCCGGTCGAGAGCGCCGACCTGGCCGCCGACGACCGCTACCCGGGGCTCGCTCCTCTGGTCGCGCAGCGCGTCAGTGCCGTGCTCGCGGTACCGGTCGAGGTCGGGGGCGCGCCGATCGGCACGCTCGACGTCCACGCCAAGCGGCTGCGCCGCTGGACCGGGGTGGACCGGCTCGCTGTCACGGTCCACGCGCGGGCGCTGGCGGCGCTCCTGCAGCAGGCGGCGGTGAGCGAGGCCCGGGCCGGCATGATCGACCAGCTCAACCATGCGCTCGAGCACCGGATCCTGATCGAGCAGGCCAAGGGCATGCTCATGGCGCGGAGCGGCGTCGACGCCGAGGACGCGTTCGAGCAGCTACGGCGGGTCGCCCGCGCCTCCCGGCGCACGACCGCCGAGATCGCGCAGGCCGTCCTCGAAGGGCAGCCGCTCGACTGAGGGGGTCCGGGTTCAGGGAGCAGAGTGGGCGCCCGGCTCTCACCAGGGCGCCGCAACGGGTCAGTCCAGCGCCAGCGAGAGCTGGGCGGGCGGTGGGGCGGGGCTGGCCGCGGCCGCCTGGTCCCGGGCGCGGCGGGTGTCGGAAGGATCGATGACCGGCCCGGGCGGCGCCGGATGGCGGCGCCTGGCCGCCCGGACCCGTTCCGCGATCGCCTCCCGGGTCGCCTTGGGCGCGTTCGAGCCCCGGTACAGCCGGCGGTAGCCCTCCACCAGCTCCGGGTACTCGCGGGCCAGCCACGGCATGAACTCCTCCTTGACGCCTGGCCGCAGGTGCAGGGTGAGCGGCGAGACGTGGGTCGCGCCCGCCTCGGCCGCCGCCCGGACCACCGCCCGGAGCTGCTCGGGGGAGTCGGAGATGCCGGGCAGGATGGGCGCCATCAGGATCCCGCAGGAGATCCCGGCCTGCCTGAGCGTCCTGACCGCGGCCATCCGCGCCTTCGGGTGGGGCGTGCCCGGCTCCGAGCGCCGCCAGACCTGCTCGTCCATGGTGCCGATTGACAGGTTGGCGGTGAACCCGGCCGTGGCGGCCAGCTCCTCGAACAGGTCGAGGTCGCGGACGAGCAGGGAGGACTTGGTCAGCACCGAGCACGGGTTCCGGTAGTCGCGCAGCGCCTCCAGCACGGCCCTGGTCAGCTTGTACCTGCCCTCGCAACGCTGGTAGGGGTCGGTGTTGGTGCCCATCGCGACGTGCGCGCCGGTCCACGACGGCCGCCGCAGCTCGCGCCGCAGCACCTCGGGCGCGTTGACCTTGACCACGATCTGGGTCTCGAAGTCCCGCCCCGCGTCGAAGTTCAGGTAGGTGTGGCTGGGACGGGCGAAGCAGTTGTGACTCACAATTCCATTCGCGATGAAGTCGCCCGTGCCAGTGGTGATGTCGTAAAGCGGCAGGTCCACGCCCAAGGGCTCGATGGACACCACCCGCCTGGAAACGTCGTGTTTGATCGCCACTCCCGCGATCGTCCGCTTCCGAGTGATCGCTGGGTCAACCGAATGAAAGAAGCGCAAGCGCTCCTGCAGCCCACCGAGCAGCCATACGCATGTCAGCGGCTTAGCCCAGCCCTTCGTCTCGATGTCGAGGTGGAAACGGAAGCCGAAGCGTCGCAAGCTCGATGTGACCTGCTCGATGATGGTCTGATCGGTGTTGGCGATGCGGAATCCGCCGTTATTGCGACAGCTACCCTCGGCGTCAAAGATGCCGGCGAGAAATCCCTTGGACCACTCAGCCGTCGGGGGGTGCTGCCAGGCAACGATCTCCTGAATGGCAGTCACACCACGGTACGAGGACGTGCGGATCGCATTGAGTTGCTTCCTGATGCCTGCTGCTTCCTTGAAGACAAATTCGGTCGTAGGGACCTCTAGCTCTGTCAGATATGTGCGAGTTCTCTGTAGTGCCTCGATGTCGGTCAATGCCAGTCGGAATCGGTGGACATCTCCGTGAGTTCGGCCTGGGCGCTGGTACATATAGGAACTGAGGTGCCCGTCCCCGCGGATCATCCCGCATAGGTAGCCGCACCGGTAATCCGGCCCACCGTCGGGCGGGGTTGCGAACTGGCCTGTGCCCAGCACCTTGCTGTTCACCGTCAGGTGCGGCCGCCGGTGCCGGCCCTGCTTGGCGCCGATCACGTGCTTCCACCCGCGGTCGCTCAAGAACCGGTGGTCGCCGCTGGTGATCAGCTCCGTCCCGTCCTCGAGGGTGATCCGATACGCGGGCTTGACCGTCGACCAGTGGGCGAGAACGCGCGTTAGCACATACCGATGGTATTTGCCGTCCCGGACAGTTCCGTAGATCGCATCCCCGACCCGCACGCCCGCGAGCGGCTTCGTTCGTCCGTCCGCCATCAGGATCGGTGTGTCGCCAGCTAGGCAGTAGGAACAGGCGTGCGAACATCCCCGGTACACGTTGATGGTCCACTCGAACGGCATGCGGCTGGTGGCCGGGACGTGGTTGAGGATCGACTTGGCCTCGACCTCGTAGAAGGTGATGCCGCGGAACTCGGGGGCGTCGAAGGTCCGCGCCACCGCGGGCGCCTCGAACAACGGGAGGTCGACTGCGGCTTTACGCTCGCCCCGGAGATCGCTGAACGTCTGCATGCAGCAAGCCTAGAACACACGTTCGAGACAGGCAACGACCGGTCCACAGAGTGGAGCCGGCCGGGGGAAGGTCAGGAAAGCCGGCCGGGGGAAGGTCAGGAAAGCCGGCCGGGGTCCCGGCGCCGGTCCGCCTCGTGGGCGGCCAGGGCGCCGATGGGCTCGTAGGGGCCGAGCACGTCCTGGCCGAAGGCGGCATCCGGGTCGAGGACCCCGTCGGGCTCGCAGGAGTCCAGCTCGTCGGGGAACGGGTTGGTCCTGGCCCGCTCGACCATCCGCTCGAGCCGCCGGATGGCCTGCAGGAGCACGGCGTTGGGGACCTTCACCCGGTTGGGCACGCAGCCGGTGTGCAGCACCCGGGCGTCGTTGGTCAGGAACACCACCCGCTTGTCGACCGACCGCTTGCAGACCATGCACCTGACGCGGTGGTGCACCATCGTGGACGAGGCGATGATGGTGATGCGGCCTGCGTAGTCATCCATGCCAGCGCCTCTCCCAGAGCCCGGCCCGGGCGATCCTTACTGCGGAGTTTGCCACGGTTCTTCGTGTATGTGGATGTCCGGTTTAGCAATATCGGAGATATTCGGATATTCGTACCTGCTGCGGGCCAGCAGCTGCCTGATGCCGCCGCGCTCCACCGCGCGGTCGAAGCCGACCCGCTCGAGCACCTTGCTCAGCAGGCTCGCGGCCAGCCGCCCGGTCAGAGAGCCTGGCGCGGAAGGCTGCCGGTGCCCGGGGTCATGGCCCGGATGTGCGCGGCGGCCGCGACCCGCACCTCGGCGATGGTGTCGGCCACCTCCGCGGTCGGGCGTCCCTCGGCCCGGGCCCGCCTGAAGATCAGCTGCAGCGCGCTGGCCACCCCCTGCACCGACACCGCCAGCCGGGCGTCGGAGTAGCCGAGCTCGCCCGACCCGATCACCGCGTACGGAGCGGCCGAGTTGATCACGTAGTCGGGCGCGTAGAGGATGCCGCACTCCATGAGGCGGACGCCGTCCTGGCGCGTGGCGAGCTGGTTGTTGGCCCCGCCGGCCACGATCCGGCAGGCCAGGCGGGGGATCGTCTGCTCGTTGAGCACCCCGCCCACCGCGTTGGGGGAGAACACGTCGCAGGGCACCTCGTAGATCGCGTCCGGGTCGACCAGCTCGATGCCGGTCCGGTCGGCCAGCTCCTTGCCCCGCGCCGGGTCGATGTCGGCGCCGGTCACGCTGGCGCCGGCCGCGACCAGCAGCCCGGCGAGGTGGCCGCCGACCCCGCCCATCCCCTGCACCGCGATCCGGCGGTCCTTCAGGGCGGGGGTGCCGTGGACCTCGTCGAGGGCGGCGCCGATCCCGGCCAGCACCCCTTGCGCGGTCAGCGGGGTGGAGTCCCCGGTGCCCCCGAACCGCTCGTCCACCGCCCACACGTAATCGGTCTCCCTGGCCACGTCCACCATGTCCTGGGCGCTGGTGCCGAGGTCGGGGCCGGTCCCGAAGCGGCCGGCGAGCAGCTGCACGAACCGCCCGTACACCCGCAGCAACACCCGCTTGTCGGTGCCGCCGTCCTCCTTGAACAGCACCGCCTTGCCGCCGCCGCGGGGGATGTCGGTGAAGGCGAACTTGTAGGTCATGCCCTTGGACAGGCGCAGAGCGTCGTCGAGGGCCTCGTCCTCGGAGTCGTAGGCCTTGTAGCGGGTGCCGCCGCGGGCCGGGCCGAGCGCGGTGTCGTGGATGGCGATGATCGCCTTCATCCCGGTCTGGCGGTCGTAGCAGAACACGACCTGCTCGTGGCCGGACTCGGCCATCCTCTCGAACACGCTCATCGTTGCCTCCTGCGCCAGTTCAGGCCCGTACCGGCCGAGGCGTCCAGGAAGCCCCCAGCGCCGTTGCCGGGTGAGTCCGGCGGCGTGCGGCCGCCGTGCCGACAAGCGTACCCCGGAAGCCGTCCGGCAGTCGGCCCGCCGGTTGGACGCCGTCCTGGCCGCGGAGGGAGCAGCGATGACGGCAGGGCCGCCTCCGGAGCCCGGCCTGGCGATGTGCAGTACAGTCCGTCACGGCGCCCAGCCGGCACGGGACGCACCTCGCGGGTGCCGATCGCAGGAGGCTTGAGCATGTGGGACCAGCGTGCGGAGGCGATGTCGGCCGACGAACGGGCCGTCCTCCAGGCACAGCGGCTCGCCGGGCTGGTCGGGCGACTCCTCGAGACGAGCCCCTTCTACCAGGGCCGCCTGGCCGGGGCCGGGATCGAGCCGGGCGCCTCGGTCGGCCTCGACGACCTCGGCAGCCTGCCGTTCACCACCAAGGCCGACCTGTGGCAGCACTACCCTTGGGGGCTCTTGACCGTCCCCCGCGAGCAGGTGGTGCGCGTCCACGGGTCGTCGGGCACGGGTGGGCGGCCCACGCTGGTCTCCTACTCCAGGGCCGACCTCGACGTCTGGGCCGAGGTGTGCGCCCGCGCGCTCGGCTGCGCCGGCGCCCGGCCCGGGACCGTTGTCCACAACGCGTACGGGTACGGGCTCTTTACCGGTGGGCTGGGGATGCACGCCGGGGCCGAGCGCATGGGCTGCACCCTGGTCCCAGTCTCCGGCGGCCAGACCCAGCGCCAGGTCACCCTGATCCGCGACCTCGCGCCCGAGGTCCTGTGCTGCACGCCCTCGTACGCGGCCCGGCTGGGGGAGGCGCTCGGCGAGGCCGGCATCGCCAGGGACGAGATCGCGCTGCGCGTCGGGATCTTCGGGGCCGAGCCGTGGAGCGAAGCCATGCGCCGCCAGCTCGAGGAGCTGCTGCCCATCAAGGCGCTCGACATCTACGGGCTGTCGGAGATCATCGGCCCCGGCGTCGCCTGCGAATGCGTGGAGGCCCAGGCCGGCCTGCCCCGATCACCTGCTGATGGGGTGCGTTCTGATGGGGTGCGTTGCAGCCTTCATGTGAACGAGGACCACTTCCTGGTCGAGGTCGTCGACCCTGACACAGGCACGCCGCTGCCGCCGCGTACCCGTGGGGAGCTGGTCTTCACCACCCTCACGAAGGAAGCGATGCCGCTCGTCCGCTACCGCACCGGCGACATCGCCGCGCTCGACCCCTCGCCGTGCGTGTGCGGCCGGACGCTGGTGCGCATGTCCAAGGTGACCGGCCGCAGGGACGACATGCTGGTCATCCGCGGCGTGAACGTCTACCCCAGCGAGGTGGAGGCGATCCTGGTCGCCGAGGCCGCCGTCGCCCCCCACTACCTGCTCGTAGTCGACCGAACCGAGGCGATGCCGAGGCTGGTTGTCGCCTGCGAGCTGCTGCCCGGCTGGTCGATCTGCGCCGACACCGAGGAGGCAGAGCGTGAGCGGGTGGCGGCCGGGGTGGGGGAGGCGCTGCAGCAGCGGCTGGGGCTCTCCACCGACGTGCGGGTCGTGCCCGGCGGCACCATTCCGAGGATCGAGATGGGCAAGGCTGTCCGAGTCGTGCACCGCACGGCCGACCACGACCCCCTCCCTGGCTGGCTGTAGCGCCGACTCGCTGTAGCGCGGACTCGCTGTAGCGCCGACCCGCTGTAGCGCCGACCCGCCCACGGGCGCGGTCGCTCAGGCGGCCGGGGCCTGTTGACGACCGGGGCCGCGGTCGGGCGCCTGTGGGAGACTGCGGCCATGCACCCGAAGTTCCTCACCCACGACCTCAACCCCGCCCAGCGGGCGGCCGTCGAGGCGACCGCCGGGCCGGTCTGCATCCTTGCCGGGGCCGGCACCGGCAAGACCAGGGTGATCTCGCGGCGGGTGGCCTACGCGATCGCGACCGACGCCGTGCACCCCGGCCACGTCCTCGTGGTGACCTTCACCGAGAAGGCCGCCGGCGAGATGCGGGAGCGGCTGGCCGGGCTCGGCTTCCCCGGGGTCCGGGCGGCCACCTTCCACGCCGCCGCCCTCGCCCAGCTCCGGTACTTCTGGCCCCGGGTGTCGGGCACGGCCCTGCCCGAGGTGCTCGACTCCAAGGCGCCGCTGCTCGCCCCCTTGCAGCGGTCGCTTCCCGGCGGCTACCGGTTCACCGCCCTGAAGGACCTGGCCGACGAGATCGAGTGGGCCAAGGCGAGGCGGCTCGACCCGGAGGGCTACCAGGCCGCCGTGGGGCGCCTCGGCCGCACCCCGCCGGTGCCCGTCGACCTCATGGCCGGCCTGTTCCGCCGCTACGAACGCGCCAAGCAGCGCGCCGGCCGGATCGACTTCGAGGACATGCTCGCGTTCACCCTGGAGGCGATCGGGACCAGAGAGGACGTGGCCGAGGAGATCCGCGGCCGGTACCGCTGGTTCTCGGTCGACGAGTACCAGGACACCAACCCCGTGCAGCAGGCCCTGCTCGAGGCGTGGCTGGGCGACCGCGACGACCTGGCCGTGGTGGGCGACGAGGACCAGACGATCTACACCTTCACCGGCGCGTCCAGCGAGTACCTGACCGGCTTCGTCCGCCGCCATCCCAGCGCCCGCGTGGTCCGGCTCGAGGAGAACTACCGCTCCACGCCGGAGGTGCTCGCCATGGCGAACCGGCTGCTCGCCCGGTCCGGCCGGGCGCAGGCCAAGCGGCTGGTCGCGACCCGGCCATCCGGGCCGGCCCCGACCGTGCAGGCCTTCGAGTCGGCCGAGGCCGAGGCCAAGGCCCTGGCCGCCGAGGCGGGCCGGCTCGTCGACCTGGGCGTCCCCGCCGACGAGATCGCCGTGCTGGTCCGCACCAACGCCCAGATCCCGCCGCTCGAGGAGGCGCTGAGCGGCGCCGGCATCCGCTACCAGGTCCGGGGCGAGCTGTTCTTCCGCCGCCCGGAGGTCCGCGGCGCCCTGGTGGCGCTGCGGTCCCGGTCCGCCCGCGCGGCCGGCGGCGGGCTGGTCGACGCCCTCGAGGCGATCTGGTTCGAGCGGCTGGACTTCCGGCGCGACCAGGAGCCCGACGGTGAGGAGGCCCGCCAGCGCCACGCCTCGCTGGTCTCGCTGCTCGGGCTCGCCGAGCGGCTCGAGGCCCGCGACGAGCGGGCCGACCTGGCCGCCTTCCTCGCCGAGGTCGCGAGCAGGGCGGCCGACGAGAGCGACGGCGTCGGCGGGGGGGTGAACCTGCTCACCTACCACCGGGCCAAGGGCCTCGAGTTCGACGCCGTCCTCCTGCCCGCCCTCGAAGAGGGCACGCTGCCCATCCGCCAGGCCAGCACACCCGACGAGGTGGCCGAGGAGCGCCGCCTCCTCTACGTCGGGCTGACCCGGGCCCGGGTGCACCTGTGGCTCGCCTGGTCGGCCCGGCGCGCGGGCCCCTCCGGGCGCGAGCAGCCCCGGCGCCCGTCCCGCTTCCTGGACGACCTGGTCCCTCCGGGCGGCACGCGCGTCCGGCCCCGGGCGGTCGCGGCCGGCATCGCCCGGGGCTCGGGGAGCGGTGCGCGGGGATCGGGAAGCAGTGCGCGTGCCGGCTCGCCACTCGCCGAGAAGCTCCGCGCCTGGCGCCGCGAGCGAGCCAGGTCCGACGACGTGCCCCCCTACGTCGTGTTCAACGACCGGACCCTGGAAGCGCTGGCCGAGCGCCGGCCCCGCAGCCGAGGCGAGCTGCTCGCCGTCGAGGGCATCGGACCGGCCAAGCTCGACCGCTACGGCGACGACCTCCTCGCCCTCCTCGGCGCCGACGACTGACCGTCCCTGGCTCCTGGTTCTGTGACACCTGCGACGTGGGGAGGTCCTCGCCCTCCTCGCCGTCGACGACCTGGCCCAGGTTGTGGGGCGGGATGTTGGCGGCCAAGCCGACCGCGATGCCGGCCGAGCCGTTGGCGAGCAGGTCCGGGAAGCGCGCCGCGAGGGGAAGCGCGCCGGGAGGGGAAGCGGCCCGCCCGTGTCCTGGCCCCGCCCGACCCGCGTGTCAGCCGAACCGGGAAAGCCCGAAGCCGGCGACCTCGCCGGGGCGCCGGCCGGTCGCGATCCAGGTGGCGAGGGCCCGTCCGGCGGCCGGCGCGAGCAGGATCCCGGTCCCGCCGTGGCCGGCGCTCACCCACGCGTTGTCGGTCCCGGGCACCCGGTCGAGCACCGGCTGGCCGTCGGAGGTCGCCGGCCTGAAGCAGCACCACCGGTGGGTCAGGCGCACCCCCCGCGCGGCGGGGAGGAGCTCGCCCAGCCGCCGCCGGATGCGCTCGACCACGTCGGGGCGGACCGCCGGCGACAGGTCGTCCTCGTCCCGGGTGCCGCCAGCGAGCAGACCTCCATCGGGCAGGGGCCCGACGCCGTAGCCGGGCAGGTGCACGCCGCCCCGGAGCCGGCATGCCAGCGGCCCGGTGGTGACCAGGTGGCCCTTGACCAGCCGCTGCGGGATGCGCACCCAGGGTGGGGGGGCCAGCCCGGTCGCGAAGACCACCACCCCCGGATGCAGCTCGCCGGCGGTGGTGTGCACCCTGGCGATGCGGCCCCCGGTCGTCTCGGCGCCCGTCATCGCGACCCCGGTCGCCACGCTGCCGGCCCGGCGGGCCAGGGCGGCGGCCAGGCGGAGCGGGTGCACCTGGGCCTGGTCGACGGTGAGCAGGCCAGGCCCGGGCACCGGGGCGAGGGCTGGCTCCACCTCGGCCACTTGGCGGCCGTCGAGCAGCTCGACCCCGGGCCACGGTCGCAGCCCGCCCGGCGGCCGGTCGGGCAGGAGCAGCCGGGGAGCCCACCTCAGCCCCAGGGCGCCGTCCCACTCCTGGTCGAGCCGGCGGTGCAGCGCCAGGCTGGAGCGGGCCAGCGTCACGAACGAGGGCGGGCCGGTGAGCTGGTGCAGCTCAGGGGCGAGCACGCCGGCGGCGCCGCCGGAGGCGGCCCCGGCCAGCCGACCGGCCTCCACCACCAGCACGCTGCCGAGCCCCGCCCGGCGGCAGAACACGGCCGTGGCCAGGCCGGTGACGCCGCCCCCGACCACCAGGACGTCGGGCCGGCGGTCGAGGTCGGTCGGCACGCCCGGGTCGAGCGCGGCCCGGTCGGTCGGGTCGAGGGCGGCCGCCCACAGCGTCGCCTGCCCGCTCCGCGGGTCACCGGACCGCTGCGCTCCTTCCACGCCATCCATCATGCCAAGGGCCGCCTGCACCCGGTCCAACCCGCGCTGGACCGAGTCGCGCCTGTTCGACCGCGAGCCCTGGTATTCCCCCCGGACAACCCCCTCGACGGCACCGCCGCCCTGCTCGGCGTGGTGCCCGCTCAGGCGCCGGCCCGGTCCGGGCCGGCGCCGAGCAACGCGGCCGCGGCCGGCTCCGTGTACCGCACGTCGGCCAGCCGGTTCCCGTCGAACACCAGCGTCGTCACGCTGCCGAGGGAGCATTCCCTCCGGTTCGGCCAGTGCGTCAGCGAGCGCCGCTCGAACGCCAGCCGGCAGACCCAGATCGGCGCCTGGTGGGACACGAGCACCACCTGGCCGCCCGCGAACCGCTCCCTGGCCACCCCGACCACCTCCTGCATCCTCGTGGCCAGGTCGATGTTGCGCTCCCCCCACGACGGCCCGCTCGGGTCGCGCAGCTTCCACCACGTCGCCGGATGCCGCAGCAGGTACCAGAGGACGTTGCCGGCGGCGCCCTCGAACACGTTGCCCGCCTCGATCAGCCGGATGTCCGTCTCGACCTCGAGCCCGTGCGCCGCCGAGATCGGCCCGGCGGTCTGCTGGGCCCGCTCGAGCGGGCTGGACATCACCCCGGCCAGCGGCACGGACGCGAAGTGCCGGGCGAGCAGGTCCGCCTGCGTGCGCCCGCGGCCGGACAGGTTGAAGCCGGGCAGGCGTCCGTACAGCACCCGTTTCGGGTTGAGCACCTGCCCGTGGCGGACCAGGTGGACGGAGGTCTCGGACACGCGAGCGTCCTCGCTGAGACGGGTGGGACGGGCCGGTCGGGCCGGCGCGCCCGCATCGTAGCAGGGCCCCAACGCCACGCCGTGCGGGCCTGTGGACGACCCGGGGCGCCGACCCGCCCGATGCGGCAGCATCCGGGTGGAGCGTCAAGCGTGAGAGGAAGCATCATGGCCCGCTGCCGGCTGCACCTGTACTTCCCGCCTGGATGGGAGCTGGGCGAGGGAACCGTGGTCGGCCCGGACGCGGTCCGGGCGCTCGGGGAGGCGGTCCGGTCGAGCTGCCGCCACGCCGCCGACGCGCTCGCGACCCTCACCGCGCTCGGCTGGTCATGCCGGCTCGCCCGCTACGAGGTCGTCGCCGAGAAGGACTGCGACCGGTCCGCCGCCATGTTGGACTTCCTGCGCTCGGGCCTGGACCCGGTCGCGCTCGCCCTCGACGCGGCCGAGCCCGGACCGGTCGAGCCCCGGCCACGGGGCCCGTGAGCCGCGGGAGGGTGGCGGTGCCGCCCGCAGCCGGCCAGGGCGGCGTCAAGGCGGGCCGGAGCCGTTCGGGAAGGTCAGGGGTTGACCGGGAAGGTCAGGGGCAACGCGGGGGATCCGGGTCCTGCTCGGGGGGGATCCGGGTCCTGACCGGGGGGGATCCGGGTCCTGACCGGGGAGCAAGAACGGGCCCACGTGGGCCCGCGAGTATCGGCCGTCGATGGCCAGGGCCGGCTCGCGTGGAGCCGGTGCCGGTGGCGCGTCAGTTCTTGAACGCGTCCGGGGAGTAGTTCCAGGGCTGCCCGCGGTCGATCTGGAAGCGGTGCCCGGTGTCGGGGTCGCGGTCGATGCCGACGACCTGGTGACACTTCGGGCACTCCCAGCGCTCGAACCCTAAGGCCGAGCCCTGGAGAAACATGCGCGAGCCGCACTTGTCGCACACCTCGCGCTGCAGGGTGCTTGTCGTACCGGTATCGCCAGGGAAGTCGGTGCCCATGTCGTCTCCTCGCTCACCCCGGTCAGCGCCGGGACGCAACACCAGCATGGCCCAAGTTCCGTCATCTTGCACCTGTTGAAGCGCAACTTCCGCATACCGATCTCGTATCGCTGGCTCGTCCAGGCGCATAACCAGAAGTCCCTGCTGGGTGGTACTCAGGGGATGACTCGGGTGCCGGTGGCTGAAACCCGTTCCGGGGGCCGCTGGCCAGCCCGCCCTTCGGCCCGGTCAGGGGTGGACCGGGCCGGCTGCTGGTGCCGTAGGATGCGACTATGACACGGCTGGGCGAGGACGTCGGGCTGGACCGCATCGTGCTGTCCGGCGGCCCGCTCTCGATCGCCGACGTGGTGGCGGTGGCCCGTGGCCGGGTGACGGTGGAGCTCGGCGAGGACGGGCGGGCCCGGATGGCGCCGGCCCGGGACGTGGTCGAGCGGGCGGTGGCCGAGGGCCGGCGGGTGTACGGGGTGTCGACCGGGTTCGGCCTGCTCGCCAACACCGCGGTCGCTCCGGGCGACCTCGAGGAGCTGCAGCGCAGGATCGTGCTGTCCCACGCGACCGGCACCGGCGACCCGCTCGACGTCGAGGTCGTGCGGGCCATGCAGCTCCTGCGGGCCCGGACCCTGGCCCAGGGGTTCTCGGGGGTCAGGCCCGTGATCGTCGAGGCCCTGCTGGGGCTGCTGGCGGCGGGGGTGACCCCGGTGATCCCCGAGCACGGGTCGGTGGGGGCGTCGGGTGACCTGGCGCAGCTCGCGCACCTGGCGCTGCCGCTGCTCGGTGAGGGGGAGGTGCTGGTGGACGGCGCCCGGATGCCGGCCGCCGAGGGGTTGCGCCGGGCCGGGCTTGCCCCGCTGGCGCTCTCCTACAAGGAAGGGCTGTCGCTGGTCAACGGGACCGAGGGGATGCTCGCGCTGGCCTGCCTGGCCGTGGCCGACGCGGAGGCGCTGGCCGCGATGGCGGACGTGGCCTGCGCCATGTCGATCGAGGGGCTCCTCGGCACGGACCGGCCGTTCCAGGCCCGGGTGCACGAGCTGCGCCCGCACCCGGGGCAGCGGGACAGCGCGGCGAACCTGCGCCGGCTGCTGGGCGGCTCGCCCATCCTGGCCAGCCACCGGCACTCCGACCATGCCATCCAGGACGCGTACTCGCTGCGGTGCGCCCCGCAGGTGCACGGGGCGTGCCGGGACGTGATCGCGTTCGCGCGGGGGGTGGTGGAGCGGGAGCTCGCCTCGGTGACCGACAACCCGGTGGTCTTCGCGGACTCGGGCGACGTGGTCAGCGTCGGCAACTTCCACGGTGAGCCGCTCGCGTTCGTACTGGACTTCCTGGCCATCGCGCTGGCGGAGCTGGCCGACATCTCGGAGCGGCGGGTGGACCGGCTGCTCGACCCGGCCCTGAACCACGGGTTGCCGGCGTTCCTGGCCAGCGACCCGGGGCTGAACTCGGGGCTGATGCTGACCCAGTACACGGCGGCCGCGCTGGTGAGCGACTGCAAGGTGCTGGCCCACCCGGCGTCGGTGGACTCGATCCCGACCTCGGGCAACCAGGAGGACCACGTGTCGATGGGGTGGACCGCGGGGCTGAAGCTGCGCCGCGTGGTCGCCAACGTGCGCCGCACGGTCGCGATCGAGGCGCTCTGCGCGGCCCAGGCGATCGACCTGCGGGTCGGGCAGGCGAAGGACGAGGGCGAGTCGCTGGCGCCCGGGCCGGCGGTGGGTGCCGTGCTCGCGAGGGTGCGGCAGGAGGTGCCCGTCCTGGGCTCCGACCGCTACCTCGCTCCCGACATGGCCGCGGTCGAGGGCCAGGTCGCCTCGGGGGTGCTGGTGGACGCTGCCGAGCGGGTGGTCGGGCCGTTGCGCTGACCCGCGGCGGGGAAGGGGCGCCCGGCGGCCTCCTGCCCGAAGCGCGAGGCCGCCGCCGGGCCAGCGCGGAGGTTGGGCCGGCGGAGAGATGGGGCCGGCGGGGAGGACGGGCCGGCGGGGGGAGAAGGGAGCGGACCGTCATGGAGGGTGCGAGGCCGGTGCGCGCGCCGAGGGGTCCGGAGCTGAGCTGCCTCGGCTGGCAGCAGGAGGCCGCGCTGCGGATGCTCTGCAACAACCTGGACCCGGAGGTGGCGGAGCGCCCCGACGACCTGGTCGTCTACGGGGGGACGGGGCGGGCGGCGCGGGACTGGCGGTCCTTCGACCAGATCGTGGCGGCGCTGCGCCGGCTGCGGGACGACGAGACGCTGCTGGTGCAGTCGGGCAAGCCGGTGGGGGTGTTCCGGACCCACTCGTTCGCGCCCCGGGTGCTGATCGCCAACTCCCTGCTGGTGCCGGCCTGGGCGACCTGGGAGGAGTTCCGGGCGCTTGAGGCGGCCGGCCTGACGATGTACGGGCAGATGACGGCCGGGTCGTGGATCTACATCGGCACCCAGGGGATCCTGCAGGGCACCTACGAGACGTTCGCCGCCCTGGCGGTGGCCAGGGGCTGGCCGAGCCTGGCCGGGAGGGTCGTGCTCACCGCGGGCCTGGGCGGGATGGGCGGGGCGCAGCCGCTCGCGGTGACGATGAACGAGGGCGTGGCGCTCTGCGTGGAGGTCGACCCGGAGCGGATCGAGCGCCGGCTGGCCACCGGGTACCTCGACGAGCGGGCCGACGACCTGCGGGACGCGGTCCAGCGGGTGGAGGCGGCGGCCGGGGAGGGCCGGGCGGTGTCGGTCGGGCTGGCCGGCAACGCGGCCGACGTGCTCCCGGAGCTGCTGGCCGGCGGGTTCCGGCCGGACGTGGTGACCGACCAGACCTCGGCCCACGACCCGCTCGGGGGGTACGTGCCGAGCGGGGTCGACCCGGGTGACGCGCCCGCGGCCAGGCGGGACGACCCGGACGGCTACGTGAAGCAGGCCCGGGAGTCGATGGCCGCCCACTGCCAGGCGATGGTGGGGTTCATGCGGGCGGGCGCCGAGGTGTTCGACTACGGCAACAACCTGCGCGGGGAGGCGCGGGCGGCCGGGTTCGCGGACGCCTTCGCGTACCCGGGGTTCGTGCCCGCCTACATCCGGCCGTTGTTCTGCGAGGGCAAGGGCCCGTTCCGCTGGGCCGCGCTCTCGGGCGACCCGGCCGACATCGCCCGGACCGACCAGGCGGTGCTGGAGCTGTTCGGCGACGACGAGCACCTGGCCCGCTGGCTGCGCATGGCCCAGGAGCGGGTCCACTTCCAGGGGCTGCCGGCCCGGATCTGCTGGCTCGGGTACGGCGAGCGGCACCGGGCCGGGCTGGCCTTCAACGAGCTGGTCGCCCGGGGGGAGCTGCGGGCGCCGGTCGTGATCGGCCGCGACCACCTCGACTCGGGGTCGGTCGCCTCCCCGTACCGGGAGACCGAGTCGATGGCCGACGGGTCGGACGCGATCGCGGACTGGCCGATCCTGAACGCGCTGCTGAACACCGCCTCCGGGGCGTCGTGGGTGAGCGTCCACCACGGCGGCGGGGTCGGGATCGGGCGGTCGATCCACGCCGGCGTGGTGGTGGTCGCCGACGGCAGCCAGGAGGGGGCGCGCCGGGTCGAGCTGGTCCTCACCAACGACCCGGGCACCGGAGTGATGCGCCACGCCGACGCCGGGTACGACGCCGCGGTCGACGTGGCCCGCGAGCGCGGCCTCGACCTGCCCATGGTCGCCGTGGCCGGCGATGCCGTGGCCGGCGGCGCGGGGGCCGGCGGCGCGGGGGCCGGCGGCGCGGGGGCCGGCGGCGCGGGGGCCGGCGACGCCGTGGCGCCGCACGGGAAGCCTGGGAACCCCGGGGAGGTGGGCGCGGCCACGTGACCGGGGTTGTCGACTTCCTGCTCACCGGGGCGGGGCAGCTCGTCACGGGGGATCCCGGGCTCGGAGCTGGCCCGCTCGGGCTGGTCGAGCGGGGCGCGGTGGCGGCCAGCAGGGGGACGGTGCTGTGGGCCGGCCCCGAGCGCGACCTGCCCGACCTGCCGTTCGACGAGCGGCGCGCGGTCCGCCTGGACGCCGAGGGGATGGCGGTGGTGCCCGGCTTCGTGGACGCCCACACCCACCTCGTGTTCGCGGGCGACCGGGCCGACGAGTTCGCCGCCCGGCTGCGCGGCGTCGGCTACGAGGAGGCGCTGGCGGCCGGAGGCGGCATCAACCGGACGGTGCGGGAGACCCGGGCCGCGTCCGGCGCGGAGCTGGAGGCGGCCGCGGCCGGCCGCCTCGTCCGGGCCGCGCTGCACGGCACGACCACGCTCGAGGCGAAGTCCGGGTACGGCCTGACCGTGGCCGACGAGCGGCGCTCCCTCGAGGTGCTGGCCAGCCTGGCCGCGCGCGCCCGGGTCGAGGTGGTGCCGACCTTCCTCGGCGCCCACCTGATCCCGGCCGAGTTCGCCGCCGACCGGGCCGGCTACCTGGACCTGCTGGAACACGAGATGCTGCCAGCCTGCGCGCCGCTGGCCGAGTTCGTGGACGCCTTCTGCGACCGGGGGGCGCTCACGGTGGAGGAGTCCCGGCGGGTGCTCGAGGCGGGGCGGCGCGCCGGTCTCGCGCCGAAGCTGCACGCCAACGAGCTCGGCTCGACCGGCGGGGCGGCGCTCGCGGCCGAGCAGGGCTGTGTCTCCGCCGACCACCTGCTCTACCTCGAGCCGGAGGAGGCGCGGGCCCTGGCCGCGGCCGGCACGGTGGCGGTGCTGCTGCCGGGCACGAGCTTCCTGCTGCGCACGGGCCGCTCGGCCCCGGCCGGGGTGCTGCGGGAGGCCGGGGTGACCCTGGCGCTCGGCACCGACTGCAACCCGGGGACCTGCTACTGCGAGTCGATGCAGCTCATGGTCGCGCTGGCCTGCGTGCACGGGGGGCTGTCGCCGGAGGAGGCGCTGCTGGCGGCCACCGACGGCGCGGCCCGGGCGGTGGGGCGGGGCGGCCGGGCCGGGCGGCTCGCGCCCGGGTCAGCCTGCGACCTGGTCGTGCTCGAGGGCCGCTCCTACCTGGACCTGGCCTACCACCTCGGCGTGAACCTGGCCCGGGTGGTGGTCAAGGCGGGCACGGTGATCGCCCGCTCCGGGGTGGACGCCGGCATCCTGGCCGCGGACGTGGAGGGGAGCCTGCCCCATGGACGCTGACCGGCTCGTCGAGAGCGTCCCGAACTTCTCGGAGGGGCGCCGCCCGGAGGTGGTCGACGAGATCGTCGACGCGTTCGCCCGGGCCCATCCGGACGTGCTCGTGCTCGACCGCTCGTCCGACCCCGACCACAACCGCTCGGTGCTGACCCTGGCCGGGCCGGGAGAGGCCCTGGTCGAGGCGGCCGTGGCCGGGGCGGGCGCCTGCGCCCGCCTGATCGACCTGACCCGGCAGACCGGCGCCCACCCGCGCATGGGCGCGCTCGACGTGCTGCCGTTCGTCCCGCTCGGCCAGGTCGCCGTGGCCGACTGCGTGGCCCTGGCCGAGGCGGCCGGCCGGCGGCTGGCCGCGGAGGTCGGCATCCCGGTCTATCTCTACGGTGCGGCGGCCCGCCCCGCACGGCCTGGCCGGGCCAGCCTGCCGGAGGTCCGCGGCCGGGGCTTCGAGGAGCTGCTTCGGACCGCGGCGGCCGACCCGGCCCGGGCGCCCGACTTCGGCGGCCCCGCCCCGCACCCGACGGCCGGTGCCAGCGCGGTCGGGGTCCGGCCCTTCCTGATCGCCTACAACGTCGACCTCGCCACCGGCGACCTGGCCCTGGCCAGGCGCATCGCCGCGGCCGTGCGGGAGCGCGACGGCGGCCTGCCCGCGGTGCGGGCGCTGGGGTTCGCGCTCCCCGGCCGCGGCATGGTCCAGGTCTCGATGAACCTGCTGGACTTCCGGGTGACCCCGCCGGCGGCCGCGTTCGCGGCCGTCGCCCGGCTCGCCGAGCAGGCCGGCGTGCGGGTGGCCGGTTCCGAGCTGGTCGGCCTGGCGCCCGAGGCCGCGTTCGAGGGCGCCGACCCGGCCGCCCTGAAGCTGCTCGACTTCTCCCCGGACCGGCTGGTCGAGGAGCGGATCAGGAAGGCCCTGGCCGAGCGTGGCACGACCGGAGGTGCATGGTGAGCGCGAACCCCAGGCTCGGCGAGCATCCCTGGCTGGAGGCCTATGCCGTGCCGACCGCGGTCCCGGGCGGTGGCAGCGCGGCCGCGGTCGCCGGGGCGCTCGGCTGCGCCCTGCTCGCCATGACGGCCCGGATCGGGGCACGCAAGGCGGACCAGGACCACGCCGGCGCCCTCGGCCGCCTGGCCGCCGAGGCCGACGCGCTGCGGGCCGAGTTCCTGGTCAAGGAGGGCGCCGACGCGGACGCCTACGAGCGGATGGTGGCCACCGCCCGCGCCGCCCGGGCCGCGGCCGGCGACGAGCGGGCGGAGAGGGCCGCCCTGGCGGCCGTGGTGGCCGCCACCCGCATCCCGCTCGACACCGCCGAGCTGGCCTGCCGCGGCCTGAACCTGGCCGCCGAGCTGGCCGGCCGGGGGCTGGCCAGGACCGCCAGCGACCAGCTCACCGCCGTGCACCTGCTGCTGGCGGCGCTCGAGGGCGGCCTTGCCACCGTGGCGGTCAACCTGGCCGGGCTGGCCGATGCCGGCGTGCGCGAGAGGCTGGCCGCTCGCGGGGCCGAGCTGGCCGGGGCCCGCCGCGTCGGGCGGGACGCCGCCGCCCTCCTCGAAGCGCTGCTGCGATGACACGGAACGAGGTGCTGATGGGATCGCTCCCGAGCTCGGCCACCACCGCGACCAGGGACGCGTCCGGGTCTGGCGGGCACGACGACCCCGGGGTCGTCGCGGTCGCCGGCGAGGCGCTGATCGACCTCGTGCCGGCGGGCCGCGAGGGGCTCTTCGAGGCCGCCCCCGGCGGCAGCCCCGCCAACGTCGCCGTCGGCCTGGCCCGGCTGGACGTGCCCGCACGCATGGTCGCCCGCATCGCCGACGACCTCCTGGGCCGCCGCATCCGCGCGCACCTGGCCGACAACGGCGTCGACCTCGACTTCGCCGTGCGCGCCGAGGAGCCCACGTCGCTGGCCATCGTGGCGGTCGGCCTGGACGGTGGCGCGGAGTACGACTTCCGGGTCGAGGGCACCGCCGACTGGCAGTGGCGCGACCACGAGCTCGCCGGCGTCCTCGACGGCCGGGTCGTCGCGCTCCACGCGGGCTCGCTCGCGCTCACCATGCAGCCCGGCGCCGACGCCCTGGGCCGGCTCGTCGAGCGGGCCCGGGGGGCGGTGACCGTCTCCTACGACCCGAACTGCCGGCCGCTGCTGATGGGCGGCCCCGACGACGTCCGCGGTCGCATCGAGGGCCTGGTGGCGCTGGCCGACGTGGTCAAGGTCAGCGCCGAGGACCTCATGTGGCTGCTGCCGGGCCGGGCGCCCCAGGAGGTCGCCGAGGCGTGGCTCGCGAGCGGTCCCGCGGTCGTCGCGGTGACGCTCGGTCCCGACGGCGTGGTGGCGGTGGCCCGGCAGGCGGGCGTGGTGCGACGCCCGGGGCGGCGCGTCGCCGTGGTGGACACCGTGGGCGCGGGCGACGCCTTCACCAGCGGCCTGCTCGCCGGCCTCCACCGCCGCGGGCTGCTCGGCGCCGACCGGCGCGGCGACCTCCTGGCCATCGGCACCGGCCCGCTCGCGGAGATCCTCGACGAGGCGGTCCTGGCCTCCGCGATCACCTGCAGCCGGCGCGGCGCGCATCCCCCCACGACCGGCGAGCTGCTCGCCCGACTGAGACCTACCTGATGGACGGGACGCACCCGCCGGAGTGCCGCGGACGACGGATCCGCAGGTCACAGTAGGCCAAGCCTCCGCGGCGCCACCCGCCGGAGCGCCGCGGACGGGGTGGCACGCCAGCACCGGCGCAGCCGCAGGCGGACCGTGCAGGCCTCGTGGGCTCGTTCGACGTAGGGGGACCCTCGTCGGTGAACCGGGTCGGCACCACCAGGCAGCCGGCCAGGCAGCCGGCGGTGCGGCACGCCTGGATCGCCGGCTCGGCCGCGAACCGTCCGGCGGACCCGGCTCTGATGATTCGGCCGAAGGGCCCACGACGTGGCTGCGTCAGGGTTGCGTGGGGTATCCAGAGAACCGGCCGCAACGGCGACGAGCCAGCTGCGCGCCGGCCGGCAACCGATCACCGAGGCTGGGTCTGGGTCCGATGCCCCGCGGGTCGGGACCGGATGCGGCGTCCGTCCGGTCGTGGGGGAAGGCGCGGTGGAGTACGACACATTCCTGCGAGAGCTGGGGCAGGTGCACGCCCGGGCGGGCGAGCCGGCGAGCACGGCAAGCACGGCAAGCAACGCGGCCCTGCTCGGCGGGCTGCTCGGCGGTACGGTGGCCCGACCCGGCTCGGAGACGCCGGCGCCCGCCCCGGCCGACCTGGCCGATGCGCTGCACGAGACGGTCCGCATGGCCGCGCGGTTGCTGCGGGCTGACGGCGCCGGGCTTGTCCTGGTCGACGAGGCCGGGGCGGCGCGCTGGGCGACCGCGACCAGCGCGGGCGCGCTGGCGTTCGGGCAGGCCGAGCGGGACCTGGGCGGCGGTCCGAGCGCCGACGCGCTCGACCGTGACCGCACGGTCTGGACCCGGGACGTGCGCGCCGACCGGCGCTGGCCCCGGCTCGGGCCGGCCGCGAGCGGGCATGGCGTGCGTGCGGTGCTGGCTGCCCCGGTCCGGGCGGGCGGGCGGCCGTTCGCCACCTGCGCGGTGGTGGCCGAGACGCCGCGCCTGTGGCGGGAGGACGAGGTCCAGACCATCGGCACCCTCGCGGCCATGACCGGCCGGCTGCTCGCGGTGGCGGCCGAGGCCGCCCAGCAGCGGCGGCTCGCCACGCAACTCCGGGAGGCCCTGGACAGCCGGGTGGTGATCGAGCAGGCCAAGGGCGTACTGATGGAGCGCAAGGGCCTGGTCCCCTCGCACGCCTTCCACCTCCTGCGCCAGCTGGCCCGCTCCTCCGGCCGCCGGGTGGTCGACGTCGCCGCCGACGTCATCGCCAACCAGCGGCCGTAACCACGCCGTCCGGCGCCTCGGACGAGCGGGCCGGGGGCAGGTCCGTGACGTCCGCAAAGCCCCCCGCTCCCAACCCGGACGCCCACGTCGTGCGCTTGAGGTGCTTCAAGTCGGGGCAGCGGCTCTCGATGCGTGGCCATGGTGTCACGGGCGTTGCAGCCCATCCGCTGCCGCCCGTCGGACCACATGGGCGTCGTGACGGGCGCTGGCGACGCGCCTTCCCAGCTCGAACGCGACGAGACCTCCGGCCGGACTCCGGTTCGCGCTCTGCCTTCCCCTTACAGAGCGAGAACCTTCGTCCTTTCGGAGGTCTCGTGCGGAGAGCACGATGGCACGGCCGGTCACGACCGTCAACGCGTGCGTCCCCATCCCTGTGGACAACCGTGTGGAGAACCCGCCATGGTTGTTGACGGTGACCCACAGGCTGTGGACAACCGGCGGGCCGACTGGGGACGGGACTGGGGACACCGAATTGGCCCTCCGCGCTGAGCTGGGTCGTCGGTGTAGCCGTGCCTGTGGAAGAGAAAAAACGACGCCGAACCGAGGCGGGTCGGCGTCGGGGGCGCGTGGCATACTCGAAGACGCCGAGCGGGATGCCGCCGGTCCCGGGGTGCGCGTGGCCGGCGCCGGTGGACCGCCGGCCGGCTCCGGCGCCCCATCGACCCGAGGTGCGCATGGCTCCTTCCTCGTCCGCCCGACCGCCCGACCGCCCGACGACCCCGCCGGGTCCCGACCGCCCGCCCGTCCGGGTCGAGCGCAGCGCCCGTCGGCGCAAGACGGTCAGCGCCTACCGCGAGGGCGACACCGTGGTCGTGCTGCTGCCCGCCCGCATGAGCCGCCGCGAGGAGGACCACTGGGTGGCGGCCATGCTCGAGCGCCTGGACGCGCGGGAGCGCCGGCTCCGGCCACCCGGCGACGAGGAGCTCGGCCGCCGGGCCAGGATGCTCGCGCGCCGCTACCTCGCCGGCACGGCCGAGCCGCGCTCGGTGCGCTGGGTCGGGAACATGCGCACCCGCTACGGGTCGTGCACACCGGAGGACGGCACCATCCGGCTCTCCGACCGGGTGGCCGCCTACCCGGCCTGGGTGCGTGACTACGTGCTGGTCCATGAGCTCGTCCACCTGACCGTGCCGAACCACTCCCCGGAGTTCTGGCGGCTGGTGGCCCGCTACCCGCTCGCCGAGCGGGCGCGGGGCTTCCTGATCGCCAAGGGCCTCGACGACCAGGACGGGCCGCTCGACGAGGGTCCCGATGGGTGACGGCACGGTCAGCCCACGGCCGTCCCGTCGCGGCGGGTGGCGGGATGCCCGACGGGTCCGGGCCTCCCGGCGCGGCCGGTCGGCCAGCGCCACCCGGCGGGACCGTCCGGGGCTCGCCCTGGCCGTCGCCGCCGGCATCGGGCTCGTCCTGCTGCTGGCCGTGCCAGCCCCGGCGGCGGCCGCCCCGTCCGGCGCCGTCTCGGCCCCACCGGGGGTGCTGCGGGTGCCGGTCACCGGGGTCGTCGGCCTGGTCGACCCCAACATCGCCTTCCTGCTGTTCCTGCTCGGCATCGCCGGGCTCGTCTACGAGGTCCTCCACCCGGGCCTGGGCGTCGGCGGGGTGGCCGGCGCGCTCGCCCTGATCGTCGCCCTGCTCGAGTTCCAGGCGCTCCCCGTGCAGCTCGGCGGCCTCGCCCTGCTCATGCTCGGTGTCAGCCTGTTCGTGCTCGACCTCAAGCTGGCCGGGCACGCCTTCCTGTCGGCCTTCGGCGTGGTCTCGCTCGTGCTCGGCGGCCTGCTCCTCTACCAGCCGGGATCCGCCGTCCGGGTCCACCCGGTCGTGCTCCTCGCGGTGGTGGCGTGCGTGGCCGCCCTGTTCCTGCTCGTCGCCCGCAAGGTGCTGGCCGCCAGGCGCGCGCCGCCGGTCACCGGGGTGGACGCGCTCCTCGGGGTACGGGGCACGGTCCTCGCCGAGCTGGCCCCGGAGGGGCGGGTGCGGGCGGCCGGGATCGAGTGGCGGGCCCGCGCGTCCGTCCCGGCGAGGCTGCCCGCCGGGTCGGAGGTGGTCGTCACCGGCCTGGACGGCCTCACCCTCGAGGTCGAGCCGGCCCCGGCCCCCCCGCTCGAGCTGGGGTCGCCGTTCCCACCCCCGGCCGCGCGCGGCCGGCGCCGCAGGCCGACCTGACGGCGCCTATCGAGGCCCGCCGGGGCCAGGCGACCCGGTGCCGCCTGGCCGGTCGGGTCCCGGCCCGTCCGGGTCGTCGGGCGGTGGTTCGTCGGGGGTCGCCGTGTCGGAGGGCGACTCGCCTTGGAGGAGCGCGCGCAGGCCCTCGTCGAGGTCGATCTCCTCGCCGCCGACCAGGCCGCTGCGCTCGAGCCAGCGGCCCGGGACGGCCAGCTCCTCGGGCGTCGGCAGGAAGTCGGGATGGGCCCAGAGCCGGTCGAGCCCCTCGATGTCGGTGGCGGCCAGCACCTCGCGGCAGAAGCGCTGTCCGTGGGCGGCGGCGGCCCGGCCCGGGTCGGCGCGCAGGAGCTGCCCGAACAGCGTGTGAGCACCCTCCTGGTCGGCGAGCCGGCGTTCGGTCACCGCCTCGATCGCGGCCAGGGCGGGCAGCCGGCCGGCAAGGGCCCGCCCGCAGATCACGGTGGTGTAGCCCTCGGTGAGTGAGAGGAGCACCTCGAGGCGGCCGATGGCGGCCTGGAGCGCCGGGCTGGGCGGGCCCAGCATCCCCTGGTCGCCTTCGAGCACCTCCTGGAGGTTCTCGAGCCGACCAAGGTCCAGGGATTGCAACCGGTCCATCAGGCCGGAGGGGTCGGGGTCGGTCTGCCGCGCGATCTCCGTGACCAACCCGTGGAGGTGGTCGGCCATCCACGGGACCCCGGTGGAGAGCCGCTGGCGGACGACCTCGTGGACGGCGAGCCAGAGCCGGAACTGGTCGGCCGGCACGCCGGACGCCTGCTCGAGCTCGCGCACGTTCTCGGGCAGCACCAGCACCCGGCTGGCGTCCGCCGCGGGCAGGGCGAGGTCGTACTGGCAGAGGACGAGCCGGGCCAGCTGGCCGACCAGCGTGCCCACCTGGAGCCCGGTGAGCAGGCTGCCCACGCGGCCCATCACGTCGCCCATCTCGGCCGGCATCCCGGGCGCCGCCCCGGAGCCCATGGCCTCGCTGACCCGCCGGGCGCCGGGCTCGACCAGCGGCGCGAACATGGGCAGGACCGCCTCGGCCCAGTCCGGGCGGCTCACCGGCCTGGCCGCGAGGGCGAGGCCGCCCCCGGCCAGGGTGGTGGCCGGCTCGACCCAGAGCTCGGCCAGGCGCAGGCGCTCGTCCCACTCCCGCTGCTCGCCCGGGGGAGGAGCCTGGGACGGTCGCGGGAGCTCCGGGAGGCCGCCGAGCGCGTCGGCGCCGGCCGCGGTCGCGACCGCCACCTGGCGGGCCAGCTCCCAGTTGACCGGCCCGGTACCGCCGGCCAGGAGCCGCGCGAACTCGCGGAACAGCGGGATGCGACCGAAGAAGTCTGCGCCCTCCCCGGGAAACTCGCTCATGCGCCAAGCTTATGCCTGGAGCCGCCGTAGTGAAGGGGGTGCATGCCACCGGGCGATGACGGGGGTGCATGCCCTCCGGGCGAGGGAGGAGGTGCATGCCACGGGGTCCCGGGTCGGCCCTGCCAAGCGCCGGGACCGCGGGTAGCCTGGGATGCCGCGAAGAGAAAGGTGGTTGTCCGGTGGCACGAACAGTCGCATTGGTGGGGGCGGTCCACCCGGCCGCGAGAGGGCTGGCGCTCGCGCTGGAGCACGATCCCTCGGTCGAGCGGGTGCTCGGGCTGTCGGCCCACGAGCCGCCCCTCCTCGGGCCGAAGTTCGAGCTGGTGCCGGCCTCCCCCGGCGAGGAGCGCTTCGCCGCCGCCCTGGCCGAGGCCGAGACGGTCGTGCTCTTCCCCGTGCTCGAGGCGGGCGACCGGGACGGCGGGCGGCATGCCCGCTTCGTCGAGGGGATCCGGGTCGCCCTCGAGGCCGCCCAGCGGGCGTCCACGATCGTGCTGTGGTCGAGCGGGGTCGTGTACGGCGCCCACGCCCGCAACCCGGTCCCGATCACCGAGGCCCAGCCGGTCCGGCCCAACATCGGCTTCGCGCCGGCCGAGGCGCTCGCCGAGGCCGAACAGCTCGTGCTCGGCGCGGCCGGCGGACGGGCGGGCCGCTCGGTGACCGTCCTGCGGGCCGCCGCGATCTGGGCGCCGGCGTGGGGCACCTTCCTGTCGCGGGCGCTGCGGGCCCCGGTCATCCTCGGCGTGCGCGGCCACAACCCGCCGGTCCAGGCCCTGCACCCCGACGACGCGGTCAGCGCCCTCGCCCTGGCCGTCACCGGGGGCCTGTCGGGGACCTACAACGTGGCCCCCGACGACTCGGTGCCGGCCCGGACCGTCGCCCGGACGGTCGGGCGACGGCGCGTGGAGCTGCCCGAGCGGGCCGCCTCGGCAGCCGCCGAGCAGCTCTGGGGCCTTGGGGTCGCAGCGACCGGGCGGGGGGAGCTGCGCTACCACATGCACCCCTGGGTGCTCGACCCGGGCCGGCTGCGGGCGGCCGGCTGGGCGCCCACCCGGTCGACCCCGGAGGCGCTGGCCGACGCGGCCCGCGGGCTTGCCGACGGCGTGCTGGTCGGGCGGGTCGAGGTCCGGCGCGGCGACGTGTACCGGGGAGCGGCGGCCGCCGTGGCCGTGTTCGCGGCCGTGGCCGTCGCCCGCCGCCAGGGCCGCCGCCGGTGACGAACCCCCTGGCCCGGACGGCGGGGCAGGCCCGGTACTAGGATGGTCGCGACGCTCGCCACCAGGGCGGCGCAAGGGCGGGAGGTGTGGTGCGGCAGCGCGTCACCGCCGGCGTCGGTGCCGTCATCCTCGTCGCGGTCGTCTTTGCCCTGAACTTCTACCGGCTGCCCGTGGTGGCGCTCTCGCCCGGGCCGACCGAGGACGTCCTCTCCCGGATCAAGGTGCGCGGCCGGACGCCGGTCTACGAGTCCAAGGGCCAGCTGTACCTCACCTCGGTCGGCATCGACGACAACGTCCGCTTCTACGAGGCCCTGCTCGGCCTGGCCAACCCCGATGTGCAGATGCTGCCCCGGGACGACCTCTACCCGGAGGGGGAGACCCCCGAGGACGTCGACCGGCGCAACGCCGTCGACATGGACGACTCCAAGCTGAACGCGACCGTGGTCGCCCTGCGGGAGCTCGGCTACAAGGTGAGCCCGTCGGCCACCCAGGTCGTCGACGTGGCCAAGGGCGCCCCGGCCGACGGCAGGCTGCGCGCCGGGGACGAGATCGTGCGGGTCGACGGCCGCCCTGTGTCGAGCACCGCCGACGTCCAGCGGGCGATCGGGAAGCACGAGCCGGGGGAGCGGGTGCGGCTGCTGGTGCGCCGAGGAAAGGCCCAGGTGGACGTGACGGTGGGCACCAGGGCCTCCTCCGAGCCGCCGGCGCGGCCCCAGGTCGGGGTGGTGCTGCGCGACGAGTTCCAGCAGCTGCCGGTCGACCTGACGATCGACACCGAGAACATCGGGGGCCCGTCGGCCGGGCTCATGTTCGCGCTCTCCATCGTCGACAAGCTCACCCCGGACGACCTGACCGGCGGGCGCAAGATCGCCGGGACCGGTGAGATCTCGATGAAAGGCGAGGTGGGCCGCATCGGCGCCATCCAGGAGAAGCTGATCGCGGCCAAGCGCCAGGGGGCGGCGATCTTCCTCGTGCCGGCGGGCAACTGCGCCGAGGCCAGGCGCACGGCGCCTGCCGGGCTGCTCCTGGTCCGGGTCGCAAGCCTGGACGACGCGCTCCGGTTCCTGCGCCAGGACCCGACCCACGCGCCGGCCCCGGCCTGCTGAGCCCACGCGCCGGCCCCGGCCTGCTGAGCCCACGCGCCGGCCCCGGCCTGCTGAGCCCGTCTGACTCCCGGAGTCAACCTCGCGGACCGGTCGAGGTTGGCCCCGGGAGCCAGGTCGGGTGCTGCCCCGGCCGCTGGCGGCCGGAGGCTCTCATCGGCCCGCGAGGCGGCGCCCGGCGAGCGGCACGATCCGGGACGGTCCAGCCGGATGACCGGGCCGGGGGTCGCCGGTCGGGGGCCAGGCGGTGAGGCGGACGTCTGCGACCTGGAGGCGTTGGTGGGGGCTTGCCGGCTCCTCGGCGCCGCCGACCACCAGGGTCGCGGTGCCGAGGAGCGGCTCCTCGGGGATGGGGACGCGAGCGGCGTCGGTCCGGTTGCGGTCGTCGCGCCCCGGGGGGCCCTTCCCGCGCCTGCCGGTGCCCGTCATCGCCAGCGCCGCGCTGGCCACAAGCAGCAGCATCGCGAGCGTGATGATGACGGCCATCCGTGGCACCTCGCTTCCGTGGGTTGGGCGCTGCCGCTGCGGGCGGCACTGCCTTTCGTAGTACTCAGGCGCCAGCGGGGCCCGGAAGGGTACGGGTCCACAGACGGTCAATCCGGGACCGCCCAGTCCGAGATGGCGTGCTAGGGTCTCAACAGTGCAGCTCAGCCGTGAAGTGGGACCGGCCAGGGCTGCCGGTAACAGACCCATAACGGCGCTCAGGAAAGGCCCCTCACGTGGTAGCAGCCCGCCGCCCTCCCCGCCGCTGGACGCTGGCCGTCCTGCTGCTGGCGTTCATCCTGTTGGCCGCGGTCGGCAGCCTCACCCGCTTCTATACCGACCTCCTGTGGTTCAGGGAGGTCGACAAGACCGGCGTGTTCTGGGGCCAGCTCACCGCCAAGCTGACGCTCGGGGTGCTGGCCGGCGTCGGCACGGCGCTGGTGGTCGGCGCCAACCTCTGGGTCGTGGAGCGGCTCGCTCCCCGGTACGGTCTGGTCGTCGTCGGCCGTCCCCAGGTCGAGCGGTACCGCACGATCCTCGCGCCGTACCTGCGGCCGCTCCGGATCGGCGTGGCCGCGTTCCTGGGCCTGGTCGTCGGGCTGCAGTCGGCCAGCCTCTGGCAGACGTTCCTGCTGTGGCGCAACGCGGTCGACTTCAACGACAAGGACGCGCAGTTCGGTCGCGACATCGGCTTCTACGTCTTCCAGCTGCCGTTCCTCCGCGCGGTCTTCGGGTGGCTGTTCACCACCCTCGTGCTCGCCGCGCTGCTGTCGGCCGCCGGCCACTACCTGCTCGGCGGGATCCGGCCCCAGGCCGAGACCAACAAGATCGCGCCCCAGGTCCAGGCCCACCTGTCCATCCTCATCGGCCTGATCGTCGCGCTCAAGGCCTGGGGGTACTACCTGGACCGGTTCGACCTGGTGTACTCGCCGCGGGGGGTGGTGACGGGCGCCTCCTACACCGACGTCCACGCCCAGCTCCCGGCGCTGAGCTTCATGTTCTACGCCGCGATCATCTGCGCCGGGCTGTTCTTCTGGGGCGCCCGCAGTCGGGGCCTGACCTTCCCGGTCGCCGGGATCGTGCTCCTCGGCCTCACCTCCATCCTGGTCGGCGGGTTGTACCCGGGAATCGTCCAGCGGTTCAGCGTCGCCCCGCAGGAGCTCCGGCGGGAGCGGCCCTACATCGCGCGCAACATCGACGCCACCCGCAAGGCGTTCGGCCTCGACCAGGTCGCCACACAGTCGTTCGCCGCCTCGGCCGACCTGCGCCCGGCAGACCTGAAGGCCAACGAGAGCACCATCTCCAACATCCGCCTGTGGGACCCGGACGTGCTCAAGCCCGCGGTCAGGAACCTGCAGGCCATCGCGCCCTACTACACGTTCAGCGACGTGGACGTCGACCGCTACCCGGTCGACAACGCCATGCGGCAGGTGATGATCTCGGCCCGGGAGGTCGACTCGAACCTGCTGTCGCCGTCGGCCAAGACCTGGCAGAACCTCCATCTCACCTACACCCACGGCTACGGGGTGGTCGCGACCCAGGTCAACACCTCGGTCAACCAGGGCCAGCCCGACTTCATCGTGTCCAACTTCGACCTCACGAACGCGAAGATCCCGGTCACGCAGCCGCGCATCTACTTCGGGGAGCCGCCTGAGAACGCCACCGAGTACGTGCTCGTGAGGACCAAGCAGGCCGAGGTCGGCGCTCCGACGGTCAGCGGCGCCACCACCAGGACCTCGGGCTACGCCGGCGAGGGTGGGATCCCCACCTCCAACATGCTGCGCCGGCTTGCCTTCGCCCTCCGCTTCCGTGAGTTCAACCTGCTGATCTCGGGCAACATCACGAGCGAGTCGCGCCTGATCTTCAACCGCGACGTGCGTGACCGGGTCGAGAAGGTGGCGCCGTTCCTCCAGTGGGACGGCGATGCCTACGCGGTCGTGGTCGACGGCAAGATCAAGTTCGTGCGCGACGCTTACACCACCACCGACAGGTACCCCTACTCGCAGCGGATCGACCTGGGCGAGGCGGCCCGGCGCGACCTGGGCACCCGCGGCGTCCAGGGGCGGGGCAACTACATCCGCAACTCGGTCAAGGCGGTGGTCGACGCCTACGACGGCTCGGTCACGCTCTACGCCTTCGACGACAACGACCCGATCCTGCGTGCATGGCGCAAGGCGTTCCCGGACCTCTTCGCCCCCAAGTCGCAGATCACGCCGTCGCTCCAGCAGCACCTTCGCTACCCCGAGGACCTGTTCTCGATCCAGACCGAGCGGTACGCCTCCTACCACGTCAGCCAGGCCGACGACTTCTACTCCAGGGAGGACTTCTGGGCGCTGCCGGACGACCGTTCCGGCCAGATCAGGCGGGACGAGGGCGCCGGTGCGCTGCTCGCCGAGACCAGGGTCAAGATGCGTCCCTACTACCTGCTGACCAAGCTGCCCGGGCAGGAGCAGGCCGAGGAGTTCATCCTGGTCATGCCGTTCACGCCGAACGGCAAGGAGAACATGATCGCCTACATGGCGGTCACGTCGGACCCGAAGGAGTACGGCAAGATCAAGCTGTTCAGCCTGGACCGCAGCAAGACGGTGTTCGGGCCGACCCAGGTGAACGCCAGGATCCTCGCCAACCGCGAGGTCTCGTCCCAGGTGTCGCTGCTGAACCAGCAGGGGTCCAAGGTCATCCTCGGCAACCTGTTGATCGTCCCGATCGAGGAGTCGCTGCTGTACGTCCAGCCGTTCTTCGTGCAGGGGTCGGCGGCCAACTCGATCCCGCTGCTGACCAACGTCGCGGTCTTCTACAACAACCAGGTCGGCTACGCGACCACCCTCACCGGGGCCATCAACCAGGTCGTCGAGGGAGGGGGAGCGCCCGAGCCGCCCGACGGCACGCCGACCCGACCGAGCGGGTCCGCGAGCGTGCAGGAGCTCCTGACCGAGGCGGACAAGGAGTTCAAGGCCGCCCAAGAGGCGCTCAAGAAGGGCGACCTGGCCGAGTACCAGACCCACATCAACCGGGCCGGCCAGCTCGTCCAGCAGGCGCTGACGGCTGACAGGTCGGCCCAGAACTCGTCCCCGACGACCACCACACCCAAGGGGTGATGCGCCGCGTTGCGGCGCTGGGTCCGGCTGTGCTACCGTGCGCCCCTCGGCGCGGGGTGGAGCAGTCTGGTAGCTCGCTGGGCTCATAACCCAGAGGTCGAGGGTTCAAATCCCTCCCCCGCCACTAGGACTGACCAGCAGGTTTGCGCTGTCACCTCCTTCCAGGAGGGGTGAGAACCCAAGCAGTCGGTGATGAGGTCAGGGTGGATGGCGGCGCCGTCTGGGCGGGTGAACACCAGCCCGGTGTCCTGCCAGCCTGGTCCGACCGCGGCCCTCTCGGCCGCCTTGCCGGCGTGGTGCTCACCCAGCGCCCTGACCGTAGCCGGGTCGAGCGTGAGCAAGCGTCGGCCTTTGGCGGTCTTAAGGCTTGCGCCCGACGGCGCAGTACTCCGCCACCTCGGCAATGACGCCGCGGTTGGCAGGGTCAGGCCGCCACTGCGAAGACGAGACCACCCCTCCAGAGCCGGCCGCCTCACCTGACGCGCCTACCTGAGGCACCTTGCCTGTCCGCCCCAGGGATTACGCTGAACGCTCGGTGCTGCCAATCCGCGGGAAGGGCGTGGTGGAGAAGACCACCTCCACCGGCACCTCGAAGTACTCCGCGATCCGCAGCGCCAGATAGAGGCTGGGGCTGTACTCGCCCCGCTCCAAGTAGCCGATCGTCTGGTAGTGGACCCCGAGGGCCTCCGCGAGCTGGCGGCGCGAGATACTCCGCTCCGCGCGCAGCATGGCGATGCGGTTATGGATGGTCTCGCTCATCTTCTCAGCCGATGCGCTGGAGCGCCCGCTGCCGGCGGGCCTCCATGTTGGCGCCGGACTCCTTGCGTGCCATGCGGCGGAGCACCATCGGAGCCAGGACAAGGCCGACCAGTGCCCACGCCCCCAGCACCCCGACGGTCTCCAGGTGCCGCCACGACGCACCGATCTCCACCGAAGCGGCCGAGTCCGGCAGGAAGGCCGAGCGCACGCCGAGTCCGAGCCAGTAGATCGGGAAGACCTGGGCGATCGCCTGCACCCATCCGGGCAGCGCGAAGATCGGATAGAAGATCCCGGAAATCGCGGTCACGCCGATGATGGGCAGCGTCACCAGACCATTGACCGTACTGGGACTCTTCGCCAGCGATCCGATGACGGCGCCGATGGGGAGCGTGGCGAGCAACCCCAGGGCGAGGACCCAGGCAAAGGTCAGCCATCCGGTGAGGCCGATCCCGGTGAGCTCGGGGATCAGGAACAGGCTCGGGACAAAAATGATCACGAGGCCGAGTATGGCGCCCAGGGACACCGACACGACCCGGCCGGTGAGGTAGCCGACCATGCCGTTCGGTACCGCCTTGGCCCGCAGCAGCGTCCCGTCCTCACGTTCGACCGCCAGCGATCCCGCGGCACCCTGAAGTCCGCCAACGGCCACCAGCATGCCGAGTATGCCCGGTAGCACCGCGAACGCGAGGGACACGTTCGTCCCTTCCACCGTCGAGTCCCGCTGGAACAACAGCACAATCACGAAGGCGACAGCAAAGAAGACGTTAAAGCCCAGCTGCTGCGGGTCGGTCAGGCTCTGCCGAAACTCGGCCCAGCCACGGGCCAGCCCGAGGCGGGCGGCGTAGAGCGTCGGATTCATCGGCTGGCTCCCTCGAACCCCGTTACCGCTTCTTCGACGTGGCCGGTTTCGTAGCGGTGCACCATCGCCATGTAGGTGTCCTCCAGGGACGCCCGGCGCACCTCCAGGTCGGCGATCTCCTCGCCGTGCTGCGCGAACAGCTCGCGGACGAACCGGGCGGCATCGTCGGTGGCGTGCACGAGGTGTTCACCGCCGCGGCTCCAGCGCACCTCGGCTTGGCCGGCGACCTGGCGGATGAGCTGGCCTGCGCTGCCGTTGGCGACGATCCGGCCACCGGCCAGGATCAGAATGCGGTCCGCGAGCTTCTCGGCCTCGTCCAGGTCGTGGGTCGTCAGCAGGATTGTGGCGTCGTCGAGGTCCGACAGGCGATGCACCAGATCGTGGAAGTCCCGCCGCGCATGGGGGTCGAATCCGGCGGTGGGCTCGTCGAGGAACGACAGCTCGGGCCGACCAATGATGCCGATCGCGACGTCCAGCCTTCGCCGCTGCCCACTGGACAGTGAGGCGATCTTCTGGCCCGCCTGCTCGCCGAGCCCTACGGTCTGGATCAACTCGTCCACGTCATAGGGCCGCTGCCGCTCCGGCGTGGAGTACGGCACGTAGTACCTCCCGAGGTGGTAGAGCAGGTCACGCACCCGCCACCTGCCGTGGTCGCGCCACGACTGCAACACCACGCCCATCCGCGCCCGCCAATGTTCGTTCCCGTTCCCCGGATCGACCCCGAGGACGCTGACCTCGCCGGCCGAACGCATCCGGAACCCTTCCAGGATCTCGATGGTGGTGGTCTTCCCGGCTCCGTTCGGCCCGAGCAGCGTGATCACCTCGCCGCGGTGCGCGGTGAAGCCGATGCCCTTGAGCACGTCCACCGATCCGTACCGCATCCGCAGGCCTCGAACGGCGATCACTGCCGGCTCGCCCGCCGGCTCGGCATGGTGAGCCCATCTGTCCACGTCACCCACGACGGCCATTCGTCCTCTCCTCGCAACCGATAGCTCCACCAAAGAATAGCATAAGTACTACATATCGCAACACTAGTACTCCCGGCACAAGCGGCGCAATCAGCGGCGACTACCCAGATAGCCAACGCCTGGCGGCACGTCACTCGCCCAGTTCCTCCGCCAGGGCGAGCCACAGCTCCTCCGCTTGCTCACGCTCCGCCGGCACCGACTTCAGCTCGGTCCCGAGGTCCGGCGGGCCGGGTCGGGCCCGAACCGATCGACTACAGCCCCGGCTGGGGCTCGCGGCCCCACCGGCTGGCCTGCTGGTAGGCGTCCTCGGCCGCCGTGAAGTCCCCGGAGAGCCGGTACAGCTCCGCCTGCTGGTAGAAGGCCGCGCCGCTGGCGTAGTCGTCGGCGGCGTGGGCGAACCGCTCAAGCGCCTGCTTGGCCTCCTGGACTGCCTCCGGCCAGGCCCCATGCAGCTGCAGGATCTCGGCCCGGTGGACCAGGCACTGGCCGGTGAAGGTGACCATGTCCGGCTGCTTGCCGCACCAGGCCGTCAGCGCCTCGGTCCACTCCGAGGCGCGGCGCCACTCCGAGACCTCCTGGCAGGCATCCAGCACCGAGCAGTAGACCGTGCCGGCGACCGTGGGCGACAGCTCGCCGGCGACAACCGCCACCATGGCCTCGTCCAACAGGGCCAGGCCCTCGCCCGCCCGGCCCTCCCGCACCATGGCACGACCTTGGAGCTGCAGCGCGAAGGCGACCAGGTCGGCGTCACCGGTGCGAGTGCCGATCCCGGCCGCCTGAGCCAACGTCTCCCGCGCCCCCGGGTAGTCACCCGCCATCAGCTGCTGGAACGCGGCCGAAATCAGCAGGTAGCCGTGCTCGGCACACTCCTGCCGCTCATGCTCAAGGAGCCGCTTGGCCCGGCCGAGCCAACCACTCGCCTGGGCCAGATCCCCTCGAATGCTCAGGTGAAACCCCAGCCAGCCCGCACACCGCGCGGCCCGCCGAGGATCACCGCTCTCGGCATACAGCTGCTGGGCGCGCTGCAGCGCCCCGAGACAGTCCTCCAGGTGGCCGAGAGATAGGCCGCGGTCGCCAGCAGCTCCAGATCTTGGGCTGCCAAGGGAGACGACTGGTCGGCCAGCGACAGCGCGGTGTAGGCATCCGCCCACGCCAACCGCTCGGCGGCCTCCCGGCCCCGGGCAAGCTCACCGTCCCCACCCACCGTTTCGCTCGCCTCCCAGCTGGCGCCTGATCCGCACCTCGGTAGCGTAGCGAGGCCCGAGCATGTCAATCCCGGTGTCAGCCCTCCATGTCCCTGCGGGACGCCCGTTCTTGGGTGAAAATCGGGGCTGGTTGCCCGCTGACGTCGGTTGCCTGTGATCGTTGGAGGTCCTCGAGGGCTCATAGGAGTCGCCGGCGGTACCAAGGCGGCAGAGTGCGCCGACCTACGGGCCGGCGGGGCCCCCGACCTGCTCGAAGTACTCGTGCACCAGGCGGACGGCCATGGCGCCCTCGCCGACGGCCGAGGCCACCCGCTTGATCGACCCGCTCCGCACGTCGCCCGCGGCGAACACGCCAGGCCGGCTGGTCTCGAGTGGCAACGGTCGGCCAGCATCGGCCTGCCGCAAGCCGTCGCCCGCGGGGCGCTCCGCATCAGGTCCGGTGAGGATGTAGCCGCGGTCGTCGAGCGCGAGCTGGTCGCCCAGCCAGCGCGCATGGGGCTCCGCGCCGATGAAGACGAACAAGGCGCGTGCCTCCAGCGTGCGGCGCTCCGCGGTGCGGTTGTCCTCCACCACGATCGCCTCGAGCCGCTTGTCCCCGACCAGCTCGCGGACTTCGGTGTGCGGCAAGACCTCGATCGCCCGGGGTGCGCTGGATCTGGTCGACCAGGTAGCGCGACATGTTCTCGCCGAGGTCATCCTCGCGCGCCACCAGGTGGACGCGCGGCGCGTGGCGGGCAAGGAACACCGCCGCCTGTCCGGCGGAGTTGCCCCCGCCCACCACCGCCACCGGGTCGTTGCGGCACAGCTGCGCTTCCACCAGGGTCGCGGCGTAGTAGACGCTGGTCCCCTCGAGCTGCTCGCGGCGGGGCACGTCGAGCTTGCGGTAGCGGACGCCGGTGGCGATCAGCACCGTGCGGCCGTGGATCGTCGTCTCGTCGTCGAGCCGGACGACGTGGTACCCGTCGCGCCGCTCGAGGGCGGTCGCCTCGGCCGGCACGCTGATGCGCGCGCCGAACTTCTCCGCCTGGTTGACCGCACGCTCGGCCAGCTCCGCGCCCGAGATCCCCGCCGGGAAGCCCAGGTAGTTCTCGATCCGCGGGGAGGTGCCGGCCTGACCCCGGTCGCCATCGCGATTGTCGTCAGGCCCTCCGAGGCGCCATAGACGGCGGCGGCGAGGCCGGCCGGTCCGGTGCCGACGACCAACAGGTCGCAGACGATCTCGTCGGTGCTCGGGACAGGCAGGCCGATGGTACCGGCCAGCTCCGCGTTGCTCGGGTTGCGCAGCACCCGCCGGCCGTCCCAGATCACGACCGGCGTCTCCTCCGGCTTGACACCCAGCTCGCGCAGCAGCGTCTCGGCATCCTCGTCCTTCTCCAGGTCGATGAACCTGTGCGGCAGCCGGTTGCGGGCGGCGAACTCGCGCAAGCGTCTGGTGTCCGCCGAGTAGGGCGAGCCCACGATCCTGAGGCCGGCCTCGGCTTCAATGAGGGTGTCCGTGATGCTCTTCACCTGGGATCCGTGGAGCTGCCGGCCGAGGCAGCAGACCAGCACGTTGGCGGGTCGGCGAAGGCCCCCACATGTCCGGCGCAGGGAGCATCACGGACACCCTCAATGAGTTGCAGAAGCACCTTCCCTGCGTGTCATCGGAACGGGCGAGCCTCTGTAAGTGCTCCGGTACATAAGTTCGATCACATATTGCGCGCGGCGCGGCGCCGTTTGGGCTGGTCGCCCTGCCCTGGCGGGTTCGGGGGGGAGCATGCTCCCCCCCGAACCTCGCAGGGATCGGTGCTACCGCACCGGCTGCGGCTCGCGCTCGGGCTCGGCCAGGGCTGGGGCGGTCCCCTCGATGCGGAACTGTGGCAGCCAGCCAAGCCAGCTGGGCAGGTACCAGTTCCACTTGCCGAGCAGGCGCATGGCCGCGGGGACCAGCACCGAGCGCACCAGCGTGGCGTCGATCAGCACCGCCACGGCCAGGCCGAATCCGGTCTCTTGCAGGAACACCAGCCGGCCGGCCGCGAACCCGGCGAACACCGCCACCATGATCACGGCGGCGCCGGTGATGATCCCGCCGGTGGTGCGCAGGCCAAATGAGACCGCGTCGGTGTTGTCGAGCGTGTGGCCGTAGCGTTCCTGGATGCGGGTGAGCAGGAACACCTGGTAGTCCATGGACAGCCCGAACAGCACCGAGAACAAGAACAGCGGCAGCCACGACTCGATGGTGTCGACCTGCTGGAAGCCGAACAGCCCCGCGCCGATGCCGTGCTGGAACACCAGCACCAGCAGCCCGTACGCGGCGCCCACTGACAGCAGGTTCAGCGCCACCCCCAGCGCCGGCAGGACCACCGAGCGGAACACCACCATGAGCAGCAGGAACGACAGGCCCAGCACCAGCGCGATCCCTAACGGCGTGTAGAACTGGGTCAGGTCGAAGAAGTCGATCCCGCCCGCGGTCTCGCCGCCAACCTTGACGCTCGCGTCCACCCCGGCGAAGGCGCTGGGGACTGTCACCGTGCGCAGGTGGCGCACGGCGGCGGTGGCGGCCTGGCCGCTGGGGTCGCCGTTGACCGGGACCGAGACCAGCGCGAGGTTGCCTTGTTGGTTGGTCTGGACGGTGCTGGGGCCGTAGGCAGGGTCGGCCTTGAGCGCGGCCTGCAGCTTGCCGATGGCCGCGGTGACCGCCGGCGAGCGGACGTCGCCGTCGACCACGATCTGGGCGGGGGAGGTCAGGCCGCCGGAGAAGTCCCGCGACAGCACGGTGAACGCCTGCTTGGACTGGATCCCGTCAGGGTAGGTGCTGATCCCCGAGAACCCGGTCTTGATGCCAAACAGCGGCACCGCCGCCACCGCCAGGATCCCGATAGCCAGCAGCAGGCTGGTCACCGGCCGGGCCATGACCCGGCGGGCAACCCCGGCCCAGAAGCCACGGGTCCGCTCGGGGTCCTGCTGGCGGCGGCGGAACAGCACCGGAACGCGCAGCGCGTTCACCCGGTCGCCCATGACCGCCAGCAGCGCAGGCAGCAGCGTCAGCGAGGCCGCCACCGCGACCAGCACCACCGCGATGGCGCCGGCGGCGATGCTCCGGAAAATGGTGGTGGGGTTCAGCAGCATCCCGGCAAGCGCCAGCACCACGGTCATCCCGGAGAAGAACACCGCCCGGTTGGCCGTCCCGCCGGCCGCGCCGATCGCCGCGAGCTTGTCGCGGCCGCGGGCGCGCTCCTCGCGGTAGCGCGACACGATAAACAGCGAGTAGTCGATGCCGACCGCCAGGCCGATCATGGTGACCATGTTGGTGATGAAGAACGACAGGTCGAAGGCCAGGCCGAGCAGCGACACCAGCCCCAGCGCGACCACGATCGACATGATCGCCAGCACGATCGGCACCACCGCGGCGGCGACCGCCCCGAACACCACGATCAGGATGACCAGGGCGGCCACGATGCCGATGGTCTCACCCTTGCGGAGGTCCTGCTCGGCGATCGTGTTGGAGTCCTTGGCCGCGGTCGCCTCACCGGCCACCCACACCCTGAAGCCCTGAGGGTGCTGGGCGTGCAGCGTCCGGTCCAGCACCTGGTCGATGTTGGCGTCGGCGTCGTCCAGCGACCCCGCCATGGTCACCGGGATCAGGGTGGCGTGCTGGTCGTGCGACACCAACCGGCCACCGGCCTGGTAGGGGTCGACGGCCTCTTGCACGACCGCCGGCTTGAGCGCGTCAAGGTCGCCCTTGAGCCGCGCTACGTAGGCCTTGAACTGTGGGTCGTTCACGGTCAGCGATTCCGACCGGACGATCACGACCTCGTTGGCGCGGCGCGGGCCGGTCAGCCGCTGCTCCAGCAGTGTCTGGGCCTGCTTGGAGTCAGGGTTGTTGGTGAACTGGGCCTGGGTGGTCAGGGCGCCGCTCAGGTATCTGGAGGTCAGCAACCCCCCAACCAGGAACAGCACGACCCAGACGCCGATCACGGTGAAGCGACGACTGGCGCTCCAGCGCGCCACGCTCTGTGGAGACAGCCTCATCTCGTTCCCTCTCAGCCTTTCCAGTTCCGCCTTTTGAGTCGCCAACCGGTCAGACGTCCCAATTGTGGTACCGACCGGTCGGTATGTCCCGAGGTCGTCATACTCCCTGTTCCTGACGCTGGGTGGTCCCCCTTTATCCTCGCTGCCCGGCGACGGGCTTCAGCACCTCGAGCAGCAGGTCGAGGCAGCGAGTCATGCGCGCACGGAACTCCACGTGGAAGTCATCGTGGCGGGCGGTCATCACGCACTGCTGCTCGGCGCCGAGGAAGGTGGCAACCAGCACCTCGGCCGCTTGGTGCGCATCGACGTCGGCGCGGATATCGCCCTGGAGCTGGGCGCGGGCGAGCAGGCCGGCGGCGGTGTCGATCCACGTATCGCAGATCTTGGCGATCTGCGGGGCGAGCTCCGGGTCCTCGCACAGCTCGGCGCACAGCCGCTGCAGGCTGGTCGCCTGGCCCTGGTCCTGGTCCTTGAGGTCAGAGGCCGCCTGGACCGCTGCCCGCAGCTGGTCGACCGCGCGGTCGTGGCTCGCCGATGCCTGCACCACCTGCGCGGTCTCCTCCGCCTGCCGAGCGCGCACGACCTCGACCGCGAGCGCCTCCTTGGACGGGAAGTGGTGGTAGAAGGCACCCTTGGTGATCCCGGCGGCACCGATCAGGTCGCTGAGTGAGGTGCCGGCGTAGCCGTGGGCGAGGAACGCCTCGGTGGCCACGGCCAGAATGTGCTGGCGGGTGGCCGAGCCCCGCTCGGTCGCGCGCGCTGTGCGGACAGTCGCGTCCTCGTGGGTCTTGATCGCGGTCATGGGCCGCAGCATACCGACCGACCGGTCGGTGCGTCAACGGCCAGCTATTGGCTGACTGCGCGCCACAGAAGTACGGCAACGTAAGGTCTGAGCCTCGGCCACAGAATGGTCTGTCCGACGAGGGAGGCCGATGCCCAGGAAAAGCCCATACGTCATCGAACTCAGTCAACAGGAGCGGGAAGCCCTGGAAGCGCAGGCCCGTCGCTATACGTTGCCGTATCGGGATATCGTACGGGCCAAGATCGTGCTCATGGCGGCCGAGGGGCCCGGACAACGACGAGATCGCCGCGCGGCTGGACACCCGCCGGGAGGTCGTCTCCAAGTGGCGCAAGCGCTTCTTCACCGAGCGGCTCAGCGGCCTTACGGAGCGCCCACGGCGAGGACGACCCGAGGCCTTTCCCCCCTGAGCTGGTCAGCGCCTGGCCGACAAGCAGCATCGACCCCCGACCCAGCGCAGCGGAATACGTGGACGGGGTATTCCCTTGGCTGCACCAGCCTCAAGCTGTGGGGTTGGGCTGCGGGCCGTTCTTCATGGCGGAGGCGGGTGGTGCAGCGACACGGTGCTGTCAGTGGAGTCGACAACTGTGTCAGCGGGACGACCGGGATGTCGGCGGCTCCTCGCCCTGCGCCTCCCGGCCCTCTGCTCCCCGGTTTCCGGAGGTTGATCCCGTTTCCGGAACCCATGCCGGGAGGCCACTTCCGGAATCCAGTCCTCCCCGGAAGGTTGAAGTCGAAGGTCGACGCGTGGCCGCGCGTCGGGCGCGGTGTGCAATGGCTAGTGCGGGTGGGCTTCGTGGAGCGGTTGACCGGTGAGGCGGGCGGCGATGACGCTGGCGAAGTTGGGGCATTCGAGGATGTCTTCGTGCGGGCAGCGCAGCGCGTGATCGATGGCCTCGCGGGCGGTCTGGGCCTTGGCGATCTGGTCATCGAGCTCGGCGAGCTTGCGCCGAGCGAGCCGCTGCCAGTCGTCGAGCGCGACGGCGCGTGCTGCCATGAGTGCCTTCTGCTCGGCGAGGGAGAACCCGACGTTGCGCAGGAGCAGGATGATACCGACGAGCCCGACTGCCGATTCGGGGTAGCGGCGTTGCCCTGAGATCCTGGCGGCCGTTGGGAGCAGGCCGAGTTCCTCCCAGTAGCGCAGGGCCGAGGTGGCAACCCCGGCGCGGCGGGCCAGCTCACCGATGGTCAGCAGCCGATCGGACATCTTGACTTCAAGTGTACTTGAAGGCGTTGACTGCGGGCCGTGGAGACCTGGGCGGTGACGAACGAGGAGCAGGCCCGCTACTGGAACGGCGACGAGGCCGTGCATTGGCTGGTCCACCAGGAGCGCTACGAGCGCATGCTGGCGCCGTCCACCGACCACCTGCTGACCTCGGCCGCCATCGGACGCGCCGACCGGGTCGTCGACATCGGTTGCGGCACCGGGTCCACGACCCGAGCGGCTGGGAGGGTCGCAATCGAAGGAGAGGCCCCGGGGGTGGACCTGTCCGCGGCGATGCTGCGCCAGGCGGCCCGCCGCGCCCAGGAGGAGGGATTGACCAATGTCTGTTTTGAGCACGGCGACGCCCAGGTGCACCGCTTCACGCCCGGCGCGGGCGATGTCGCCTTGAGCCGTTTCGGTGTGATGTTCTTCGCCGACCCGGCGGCCGCGTTCGCCAACATCGCCCGCGGCCTTCGCCCCGGGGGCCGGCTGGTCTTCGTGTGCTGGCAGAACCTCGCCGACAACGAATGGATCGTGGTCCCCGGCGCCGCCGCCGCCCAGCACGTGGCGCTCCCACCGCTCGATGATCCGACAGCTCCGGGACCGTTCTCGCTAAGCGAACGCGATCGGATTGCCACCGTGTTGCCCGCCGCGGCGCTCAGCGACGTCGCCATCGAGCCGATCGCCGAGCCGCTCTGGATGGGCCCCGACGTCGTCGACACCGTCGCGTTCCTCAAGTCGACCGGGATCTGGAACTCCCTGCTCCGGGACGCCGACCCGCCGACGGTCGCCCGGGTCAGCGAGGCCGTCCAGGCCGCGCTCGAACCGTACGTCACGCCCGATGGCCTGCTGCGGGGATCCCGGGCATGGCTCGTCACCGCGAGCAGGCCATGGCAGTGAAGCGGGCCGTGATCGCGGCCATCGTTGGCCAGTTCGGTCACCCCCAGGGCACGGCCGGGAGTGTTGCCGGCTGGGTGATGGCGCATCGCCCGTCCAACCGCCAGCGCAACCGCTGGGTGGCCTCGTTGCTCGATGTGCAGCCCACCGACCGGGTCCTCGAGATCGGCTTTGGTCCCGGCCTCGCGATCGCCGAGCTGAGCCGCCGAGTCGGCGACTCAGGACACGTGTACGGCATCGACCACTCCGAAGTGATGCTCCGACAGGCGACCAGACGCAACGCCTCCGCCATCGCCGCCGGACGGGTCAGCCTGAGCAGGGCCTCGGTCGATCAGCTTCCGCCCTCGCTCGGTGGTCCCTTCGACGCCATCCTCACCGTCAACTCCCTCGGGTTCTGGCCGGCACCGACCGAGCGACTCGACGAGCTACGCCGACGACTCAGACCCGGCGGACACATCGCCATCGCATCCCAACCCCGCTGCCCAGGGGCCACGGCGAGCACCTCCCGCAATGCCGCCCGCGAGATCGAAGCCCTGCTCCAGGACGCTGGCTACACCAAGACCAGGACCGAGACCCTCGACCTGGACCCTCCCGTGGTCTGCATCCTCGCCGTCAACCCGGACCCCGCTCGCGACCGCAGCTCGCCAGCGTCAGACCCCACATCTTGAGGCTGGTGCAGTAAAGGGGATACCCCAGATACGTGATCGAACTTCCGTGCCAGAGCACTAAGGGCTCGCCGCCGAATAACCTGGCCAGATCGAGTGCGCTCACCTCGGCATGCTGGCGCTGGAACGACCAAGTTATTGGCCGGCAAGCCCTAAGTCTGAAGCCTGCGCTGCAGAACCGGCCGGAGCGCCAAGGCGCACCCGACAGCTCAGCGAACGACCGGAGCCGCTGCAACAAGTCCGGGAGTCAGGAGGAGCAGGGGGAAGGCCGTCCAACAGCTCAAGCACGCGTTGAGCAAGTTCCCCCGAACCAGCTCGATACCAACGACCCGAACTTCGACGAGGCCACGAAGCAGGTCGTCAAGAACTGGCAGCACCACCGTTCCCAGCGAGATGACGGTACCGTCGACATGCTCACCTGGTACTGGATGCACGCGCTCGCGGCCAGGGTGGCCAGCTCGATCCAGGTCAGGCCCCGGATCTCGGCCCACACCTGGCCCAGGTCGATGCCCCGCAGCAGGAAGTAGAAGATCGCCACGACCAGCACCAGCGACAGGACGACCTGGACGATCCGGCGGGTATGGGGCGGGAGCCTCCGTGCGGTTGGCACCTGCTCGACCATCGGAACTACCTCCTCATCTGGCGGGGGCGTCGAACTCGAGCCGGCCGCCGGAGCGCTCGGTGAGCGCCTGCCCCAGCTCCTCGCGTGCGGTGAACCCGATCGCGAACGATAGTTGGCTGGCCAGCTGTGCTCGGCTCGCGTCCGGTGCGACGAACCGTTCGGTGATGCAGCCCCCCGGGAAGACGTAGGAGCGGGTCGCCGAGAACGCTGCGGAGTTGCGCTCGATCCGCAGGTAGCGCCGTGCCGTCCGCTGCTCGGAGGTCACCTCGACCGCCCCGGCAAGGTCGCACGACGCAGCCAGCTCCACCACCACGACCCCCTTGCCGACGCGGTCGTTGTCGAAGGTGATGCGCGCGCGGCCGTCCTGGACCAGGACGTCGGCGAGGGTCCAGCCGACCGGGAGGAGCTGCACGCAGGGCACCAGCGAGGCCGACGGCACCGCCTGGGCCATCAGCCACAGCGGCTCCTGCCGGGTGCAGTCGAGGTTGCTGGTGTACAGGGAGGTGCTGATCCGGTCGGTCTGCACGATCCAGTTCACGGCCACGGGAAGGACAAGGACCAGCCCAAGGACCACCAGCAGCGCCAGCCCGACGCGCCGCACGCTCCAGCGCTGGATCGAGATGGGACGCGGCCGTCCGGGCAGCAGCTCGAGGAACTCGGCGTGCAGGTCCCGGCCCTGCTCCCGCAGCATGTGGCGGAGCTGGGAGGGCATGGTCAGGCCGCGGGTGGCCGCGAACGCCTCGGTGATCTCCTCGACGCTGAACTGGCGCAGCGCCCGCTGGTGGACCAGCTCGGGGTCGCTGCGCAGGGCCAGGCAGAGCATCATGTTGGCCAGGTCGACCGCCTGCCGCCAGGGGCTGGGTCTGGCCTGGACGAACGCCACGTCGATCAGCCACACCCTGCCGTCGCGCACCAGCAGGTTGGCCGGCTTGATGTCGCGGTGCGCGAGCCCCGCGTCCCACAGCTTGCGGATGATTCCAAGGCCGTCGTCGATGATCGCCTCGTCGACCTCGGCCTCGCCGAGCTCGACCGCGCCGGCGAAGAACTCGGTGACCAGCAGGTACTCCCGGTCGGGGGTGAGCTCCACGAAGCCGTAGGGCCGCGGGGTGGGCAGCCCGGCCAGGTGCAGCTTGTGCAGCGCGTAGTCTTCCTGCTGGACCAGCCGCCGGACGGTGTTGAACGACTTCTCGTCCTCCAGCCGCCCGTACAGCAGCTCCCGACCGAGCTTGTACCAGCGGTCGGAGCGCAGGTGGGTCCTGGCGTAGAGCTTGCCGAACAGCCAGGCGTCGGGGTCGCCGGCGACCTTGATCCGCAGCGGCGTGGAGCCGGCCGAGCCGGCCAGCCCGAACGGCTTGACCTCCTCGACGACCAGCCCGAGCTGATCGGTGAGTGCCCGGCGGATCGCCTCACCGCGCTCGCCGCCGACGTCCAGGTGGGCCGTGCGCCGCCGTCGGTAGCGGACCGGGAAGACCTCGTTGGGGATGAACCAGCGGAAGGCCAGCAGCGGGATGGTCACGCCGATCGCGACGCCGACCAGCACGTCGCTCGGGGCGTCCACACCCAGGTACATGCGGGCGGTGGCGAGCAGCGCGACCAGCCCGGTTGCGACCCACTTGCCGACCTGCCGCCAGCGGCCCTCCGGCACCAGGCTGTAGAGCATGGCGACCAGGATCGCGGCCAGGTAGGCCACCGGCCGCGACGGCATCGCCCAGCCGGCCCAGTTTCCCTCGATCGCGACTCCGAACGGCAGCGGGCGTCGCGCGATGGCCGAGAGCGCGATCACGAGGACGCTGACGACCTGCACCGACACCAGCGCGACGAGCAGGTGTCGGAAGCGCTTGTAGGCGACCAGCACGAGCAGGCTCGACCATCCCAGCACCTTGATGGTCCAGGTGGAGCCGAGCAGCCCCGACAGCCCGTGCATGACCCGGGTCAGCCCCGGGGTGCGCAGCGCGGCCAACCGCTGGAGCACCCAGTCGTCCACGACCGTCAGCGTCACCCCGCGGCCGTGGCGGCCGGCGGCAAGCACCACCAGCGACAACGCCACCAGCACCATCGCGGCCACCAGCCACCCCACGCCGGTGGTCTCCAGATGCCGCGGCAGCGGCGGCGGCTCCCCTGTCGGACGCCGCCGCCGCCGCGAGCGCCGGGTCCCCGGCGGCAGCGGGAGCGGCCGCCCGATGCCAGGCGCGACGGTCGGCATGCTCCTCGCCCTGGAGCGCGGCGGCGAGCGCCTGGTGGACGGCCTGCCGCTGGCTGAACGTCGCCCCCCGGTACACCGCCGAGCGCACCAGCGGATGGTGGAACCAGATGCGTCCCTCGGCGAGGCGCACCAGCCCAGCCGTCTCCGCCGCCCCGAACGCCGGCGCGCCGGCCCCGAGCGCCCGCGCCGCGCGGAAGATGACCGCCGGATCGCCGGTCTCCTCGGCCGCCGCCAGCAGCAGCGTCTGGGTCGACACCGGCAGGCGGCGGACACGTCCGAGGAATACCCGCTCGACGCCGGCGCTCACCGGCAACGGGTCGGGAAGCGGCGCGCGTCCGGCGAGCTGGTCGGCGGTCAGCGACGCCGGCAGCTCGAGCAGCGCGAGTGGGTTGCCCTGGGTGGCCTCGACCAGGCGGTCACGCACGTCCGGCCCCAGCCCGGTCGGGGATCGTTCGGCCAGCAGCGCGCCGGCGGCGTCAGCGTCCAGGCCCGTGAGGCGAAGCTCCTGGATGCCGGGGGCGGTGAACGGGTGGACGTCGTCGTCGCGGGCGGCAAACAGCAGCACCACCCCCTCGGCCTCGAGCCGCCGGGCGGCGAAGGTGAGCGCGTCGGCCGACGGCTGGTCCAACCACTGCGCATCGTCCACCAGGCAGACCAGCGGCCGCTCCTCGGCGACCTCGGCGAGCAGGCTGAGCGCGCCCACCGCGATCAGGAAGCGGTCGTTGCCGTGGGTCGTGGCGAGCCCGAAGGCGCCCTGCAGGGCGGCCGCCTGGGGGCCCGGAAGCCGCTCGACGTGGTCGAGCACGGGCCGGACGATCTGGTGCAGGGCGGCGAGCACCGCGGCGTCCTCGATCGCCTGGCAGGCGCCCTGGCCGAGGCTCGACAGCATCGGATGGGCGGCGTCACCGAGCAGGCCGACCCGACCCGCCGACCAGCGCATGAGCGGCGGCCGGTCATACAGGCCATTGCGGACGATCGCCTGCTCCAGGGTCGCGTCGATCAGCTCCGGGATCGGGTCATGCCAGACGCCGAAGCGACGCACCACCGCCGCCTTCTCCTCGGCCGGCGACCCACCCGCGCCCTCACCGGTGCGGGCGCTCGCCCACCAGTACGCCTGGTTACCGCCCAGCCTGGCGATGCCGAACAGGCAGCCGCGACCCCACGACTCGCCGGGGCGGAGACGATCGGCCAGCGACAGGTCGAGCGGCACGATGCCGCGCCAGGCCGTGTAGCCGGAGTAGCGGGGCGGTCCGTCTCCCACCAGCGCCGCCCGTACCTGCGAGTGGAGGCCATCGGCACCCACGACGAGATCGCCCTGCTCCGTGCTCCCGTCGGCCAGGCGGACGGTCACCCCCGCCGCGTCCTGGGCGACCCCGACGCACTCCGCCCCAAGCCGCAGGACGCCCTGGTCGAGCGCGGCCAGCAGGATGGCTTGGAGCAGGCCGCGGTGCACCACGACCAGTGGCGCGTCGAACCGGGCCGCAAGCTCCTCCGCGAGGCCTTCCCCGAGTGGATTGCCCCGCGCGCTGCGGAAGCCTGCCTGGGTCGCGACCGCGCCGGCCTCCTGGATCGCCGCCCCGACCTCCAGCCGCCGCAGCACGCGCATCGCGTTGGGCCACAGCAAGATGCCGGCACCGACCTCGCGCAACGCCGCGGCCCGCTCGAGGACCACAACTCCCAGACCGAATCTGCGCAGGGCGATCGCCGCGCTCAGCCCACCGACGCCAGCCCCGACGATGACGACCTGCCGCGTCCGGGTCAGCGATCTCACCTTCTCGACAGGGAACCGAACATGCCCACCCCACGACGCTACGCGCGGGCTCGGCGCCTCGAATCGGCAGGATCGCCAGTCATTCGCGCCGCCGTCGGCCAGCAGCGGTCGAGGCGGCCTGTCGAGGCGGCCTGTCGACGCGGCTGGTCGAGGCGGCCTGTCGACGCGACCTGTCGAGCTTCCTCAGGATCGTGTCGGCAGCGACGGCTGAAAGGAAACGGCGTCAGCGACCTGGGTGAGCTTCCGGGCCGGCCGGGTCTCGCTGGTGGAAGAATGGCGGCAGGCGGGAGGACCATCCCGTGCGGGTTGAGGGCCGGTCACCCATTGGACCGGCATCTTCCAGCGGAGAAGAGCGAACGCGCTGAGCAGCAGCGCAGAAGTCCTGCACGTACCTGGATACGGTGACAAGGAAGGACTCGCGGGGTTCCGCGCAAGACTGCTGGTGACCTGCTCAGGGCCTGCCGGCCGATGCCTTGGCCGTTCCAGCCCCGGCACACCCAGGGGGGCGAGACTCGATCTGGCCAGGGGGGCGAGACATCTGGCGAGGGAGGCGAGGCTCGACCTGGCCAGGTCCTTGGGCGGCGAGCCCCAAGCCCACGTACGGCTGCTCCAGGAGACACCGGTGGGAGGCTGATGGCATGCAGCGACTGAACGCCGTGCTCGGCAACGTTCGCTGGTCGGACCAGATGCAACGGCTGGCGAGGTGGCTGAACCCGGTGGCGGCGTCTCCGGCGACGCCGCGGGAGACCGTGGCGGCCCTGGATGCCTTGGGCCCGTCGTTGATGCCGCGCACCGCGAGGCTGCAGGGTGTGGCGATGGGGCTCAGCGTGCTCGGGACACGGGCAACGACCGGCGTCGCCGAGAGGCTGGCGAGGACGGCGGTACCGGCCGACGCGCCGCTCGGCGTGCAGCTTGCGGCACGGGCGATGCTCGGCGGTGCCGGGGCGGCGCTGGCGGCTGTACCGGAGCGAGACGGCCAGCAGCTCTGGGTGGCGTCGGTGCGGTCCACCGGTCAGCTGCTCCGGGACGGCGCCGTCAGTGGGGCCATCCACGACCTCGGCGGCTGGTTGCAACAGCGCTACCCGAGCCGGCGTGGCATCCGCCCAGTGGCCGTCGGCGCCGTGCTCACCGGCGGACTGCTCTACTGGGCAGGTCGGCGGCTGGCCGCACGAGAGGCCGCCGTGGACCGGTGGCAGCTGCCGCAGACGACGACGCTGCCAGGCGCGCTGGCGACCTCGTATGCGGTCACGGCGGCCGGGACGGGGCTGGCCCAGGGCTTCGCCTGGTCCCGTGGTGCGCTGGAGTCCTACTTCGGGCACGGGCCGTCCAAGCGGGTGCTCGCGCGGCTGGTCAACGCCGCGGTGTGGGCGGGGGCGGCGACGGTGGTCTACAACGCCGGGGTGGCCTATGTCGGGCGGGCAAACCAGAAGGTGGAGCCGGCCTACGCGACGCCTCCTGCCAGCCCGCTGCAGTCGGGGTGCCCCGACAGCCTGCTGCCGTTCGCCGACCTCGGCCAGCAGGGACGCCGCTTCGTCACCGACGTCGTCACCCCGGACCTGATCGAGGAGGTCATGGGGGAGGAGGCGGTCGCCTACCCGATCCGCGCCTACGTCGGGTTCAACAGCGAGCCGCTGTACCAGACCGGCCGGGCCGAGCTGGCGCTGGCCGAGCTGGACCGCACCGGCGCGTTCGACCGGTCCTACCTGCTGCTCATCTCACCGACCGGCACGGGTTGGGTCGACCAGACACTGATCGAGGCCGCCGAGTTCCTCACCCGCGGCGACATCGCCACCTGCTGCATCCAGTACGCCAGGTATCCGTCGTTCCTGTCGGTCCAGAAGGTGGCGCTGGGTCGCAGGCAGTTCCGGCTGTTGCTGTGGGGGGTCAAGCAGCGGCTGGCCGGCCTGCCACCCGAGCGGTGCCCGCGGGTGCTGGTCTTCGGTGAGAGCCTGGGTGCCTGGACGAGCTCCGACGTCGTCATGTACCAGGGCATCGACGGCTTCGAACACTACGGGATCGACCGGGCGCTGTGGGTGGGGCTGCCGTGGCTGGCGAAGTGGTCCCGGAGCGGCATGACGCGGGGCAGCAGCACGCTCGTCCCGCAGGGGACCGTCGGGGTCTTCGACCGCCACGAGCAGCTGGCGGCGCTCGACGACGAGCAACGGGCGCGGCTGCGTGCGGTCATCCTCTCCCATGACAACGATCCCATCGCGGTGCTGGGTCCAGACCTGCTGGTGCAGCGGCCCCCTTGGCTGGCCGACGGGCAGCGGGGCCGCGGGGTACCGGACGGGATGCGCTGGCTGCCGCTGGTCACCTTCGTCCAGACGGCGATGGACGCGATGAACGTGTTGGTGTCGGAGCCCGGCGAGTTCGGCTCGTTCGGGCACGACTACCGCGCCGACATGGCACGGTTCGTGTGCGACGCCTACCGCTTGACCGGCGCCACCGACGCGCAGCTGGTGCGCATCGAGCAGGTCCTACGATCCCTGGAGCTGGAGCGAGCCGAGCGGATCAAGGCCGAGCGCGCGCAGGCCGCTCCTCCGGCGCCCGCGCAGCGATCCGGCGGTGACAGCGTCCGCGGCGGCGTGCCGCTCCGCAGTCCACGGACCCGTGGGGCCCGCTGGCTCAGGGGGCGAGGGCCCGCCGCTCGGGCGAGCACCCCAAGGCCTGACGTGCACGCTAGGCCTGACGTGCACGCTGGTCGAGCGCCGGAGCCGCCGGTTCACGCCTAGTCATGGAACGGCCGGCGGCGGGTCCGCACCTGTCTGGGTCACCCACAGTGAGGCGGGCGGAGTCACCATGCGTGAGGAGAGCACCCGTGAGCATCAACGTCGTCCGTACCGCCGAAGGCTGGCACGTCCAGCGCGGAGGCGAGGCGTTCCCCGTGGACGCCGAGCTCCCCACCACCGCCGCGCTGCTCACCACCGGCCTGGAGGCCGTGCGCGCGGCGGCCTCGGCCACAGACGCCGGTGTGCCGGCCGGCCAGCTGTCGCTGCTGTCGCCGGTCACCACGCCCTGCAGGGTGGTGGCGCAGGCGGTGAACTACCGCAGCCACGCCCGCGAGGCCGGCTTCGGCGACGACCCGCCGGCGGTGTTCTTCCGCATGAGCTCGGCGTCGGTCAGCGGCCCCACCCACGACGTCGTCCGGCCCGGGCACGTGCGGCTGCTGGACTACGAGGTCGAGCTGGGCCTGGTCCTGGGGCGGGAGCTTGCGGTCGGGACCACCGTGACCGACGCTGGTCTGCCCCGCTACGTCGCCGGCGTGGTGATGAGCAACGACGTCAGCGCCCGCGACGTCCAGTTGGAGCAGGGCCAGTTCTACGAGAGCAAGTCCTATCCGACCTTCACCCCGACCGGTCCGCGTCTGGTGCTGCTGGATCCGGGGGACTTCCCCCGGCTGTCGGGGCTGTGGCTGCGGCTGTGGGTCAACGGGGAGCTCCGCCAGGACCAGACGGTGGCCGAGATGATCACCCGGCCGGCGGCGGCGCTGACCCTGCTGGCCCGGTTCCAGCCGCTGGATCCGGGCGATCTGGTCTTGACCGGCACGCCCGGCGGTACCGCGCTGCACGCGCCGCCGGCGGTCGTGGAGAAGATGGGGGGCCTGCTGCCCACGCCGCTCAAGTGGCGGGTCTTCTTCTCCCGCCAGGAACGCAAGCCCGCCTGTCTCAAGGCGGGCGACGTGATCACCGCGTCGATCGCGACCCACGACGGGGCGCTCGACCTCGGAACCCAGTGCACCGTCGTTCGGGACGGGGAGCAGCGATGAGAGCACCACGCGCTCGCCCGAGCTGGGCTCACCGCCGCCTGGGGCGAAGACTGGCGACTTCACCGATACGAGCCGCCGCCATGGCTGTGACGCTGCTTGCGGTACCCTCGGCCGCGTGGGTTCCGCCGGTCCCCGGTGGACTGGACCGACGAACGGGAGCAACCATGATCAGCTCGGCCGCCGACGTCGAGTGCGTGTTCGGTTCCCGTCGGCTCAAGGCTGAAGCGCGGCCCGCGTCAGACCCAGAGGGTCGACCGCACGGTGGCGAATGGCATCGTGGTGTGTGCTGACACGGCGGCGGGGAGGCTGGGCGGCGGGGACGCCGTGAGCCGGTTCATCCAGGCGGGTGACGGCGTGGAGCTGCATTGCCTGTGCTGGTCGGGTGGGCGGGCACGGGCGGGACCGTGGGCCGTGGTGGTCTTCCTGCACGGTATCGCGAGCCACGCGGCCTGGTTCGGTGAGACCGCCGCCGACCTCCAGGAGCGGGGCGTGGCGGTCTATGCTCCTGACCGTCGCGGGTCGGGTCGCAGCGGCGGCCGGCGGGGGCATCTGGCTGGCTACGAGCGCGCGCTCGACGACGTCGAGGAGGTGGTGGGGCTGGTCGCGGCCGAGCACCCGGGGACGCCGCTGTTCCTGGCGGCCTCGAGCTGGGCGGCCAAGCTCGCGGTCGTCTACGCCGCGCTGCGGCCCGCGCCGCTGTCAGGCCTGCTGCTGCTCGGCCCCGGCCTGCTACCCAGCGTCAACCTCTCGCCGGCACGGCAGGCGGCGGTGGTCGTCGGGCGCCTGGTCGCCCCGACGGCGCCCGTTGCCATCCCGCTGACGCCGGAGCTGTACACGACCACCCCGTACTACCTCGACTTCATCCGAGCCGACCGGCTCCGCCTCCTCACGGCCACCGCCCGGTTCTTCTGGGAGACCGCACGGCTGGACCGCGCTCGCCGGCGCGCCTCTGCGGGCCTGCGGCTGCCGCTGCTGGTCCTGCAGGGTGAGGCCGACGCGATGGTGGACGTGCCCGGGACGCGGGACTGGTTCGCAGGGCTCGGGGTCCAGGACAAGACCTACCGGGGGTATCCCGGTGCCGGCCATACCCTGGACTTCGAGCCCGACCGCGGCCGCTACCTGGCCGACATGCTCGCCTGGTTGTCGACGCGGGTCTCCCCTGGGTCTCCGCACCCGGCGGGCGGACCGTGACGCCGCAACGCACCGGTCGTGGTGCTCCATCCCAGGGAGGTCCCCGATGCCAACGGTGACGGAGCTGCAGCTGTTGGCGGTCGACCTTCCCTTCAAGGCCGCCTTCCGGCATGCCGCCGCCGCGCGGACCACCTCCGAGAGCCTGTTCCTGCGGGCGCGGCTGGACAGCGGCGTCGAGGGCTGGGGGGAGTGCCTCCCCCGCGCCTACGTGTCGGGGGAGCGCCGCGAGCAGGCGTTCGCGCTGCTTCGTGATGCGATCCTGCCGGCCCTGCTCGGGCGGGCGTTCCAGTCGCTCGCCGAGGTCACCTCCTTCCTGGAGAAGTGCGACGGCAAGGCTCCGTCGGAGTGGGTCCGCCCTGACCTCCCGCAGACGTCGGCGTGGTGCAGCGTCGACTTGGCGCTGCTGGACGCGTTCGGCAGGGCGGGCGGCGAGGCGGTGCGGCTGGGCGCGGCAGACGACGACAGGTCGGGGGCCACGAGGTTGGGACGGTACCGCTACAGCGGGGTCGTGTCCGCCGGGCGAGGATGGCCGTATGCGGTGTCGCTGCTGAAGATGCGCGCGTTTGGCTTCCCGCACGTCAAGCTCAAGCTCGAGCATGACGGGGCCCTGCGGGCGGCGAGGACGGCGCGGCGGTTCCTCGGCCGCCGGGTCGACCTGCGGGTCGACGCCAACATGGCCTGGGAGGTCGAGCAGGCGTTGGAGCTCATCGGCCAGCTGCGCACGCTGGGGATCGAGTCGTTCGAGCAGCCGATCGCCGCCGACGACCTTGCCGGCCTGGCGCGACTGGTGCGGGAGTCGTCGGCTGGGATCGTGGTGGACGAGGGCCTGACCGACCGCGACTCGTTGCAGCGGTTCATCGGCCAGCGGGCCTGCACCGGAGCCAACGTGCGGATCTCGAAATGCGGGGGCCTGGTCGCGGCGCAGGCGCGCTGCCGGGAGGCGCTGGACGCCGGCCTGATGCTGCAGGTCGGCTGCCAGGTCGGTGAGTCGTCGCTGCTGTCGGCGGCACACCTGACGCTGCTGTCGTCCCTGGCACCGCTGACGCCGGGGGTGCGCTACGCCGAGGGCTGCTTCGGGCGGCATCTGCTGCGGGAGGACCCCGTCTCGCCGCCGGTCCAGTTCGGCTACGGCGGCCGTCCTCCGCGACGCCCGGCCGGCGCCGGCCTGGGCGTCCAGATGGATCAGACCATGCTCGAGCGGTGGGCGGTCGACGCGGCCCGTGTCGTGTAGGCACAACGAGAGGGGCGACCGATGTCGCGAGTAGGACGGCTGCTGCTGTGGGTGAAGGCGCCCCGTGCGGTGAAGCGGTTCACCAAGCTGAGCCAGACCCCGGCCGAGTCGCAGCAGCGGCTGCTCGCCGGGATCCTGGGGGCCAACGCCGACACCGCGTTCGGCCGCCGCCACGGCTTTGCTGGCATCACCACGTTCGACCAGTTCCAGCAGCGGGTTCCCATCTCGGGCTATGAGGATCTCGAGCCCTACATCAACGCGGCGATGCACGGGCAGCCCAACCAGCTGACCAGGCACCCACCGGTGCTGTTCACCACCACCAGCGGGACCACCGGGGCGCGCAAGTACATCCCGATGACCCGCGACGGCAAGCACGCCAAGTCGCGCCTGACGTGGCTGTGGCTGTGCGGGCTGTACCGTGACCACCCCGGCATCGCCGGCGGCAGGATCCTCAGCGTCGTCAGCCCCGAGGTCGAGTCGCACGCCCCCGACGGCACGCCCTGTGGGGCGGAGTCCGGCCACGCCTACCGCACCATGCCCGCACCGGTGCGCTCCATCTACACCGCGCCCTACGGGGTGTTCGCCATCGAGGACTACGAGGCCAAGTACTACACGCTGCTGCGGCTGGCCGCCGGGCAGGACATCAGCTTGATCGCCACGGTCAACCCCAGCACGATCGTGCTGCTGGCCGAGCGGCTGGCCCGCCACACCGAGGCGATCATCCGCGACGTGCGCGACGGTTCACTGTCCCCCGACGCCGCGGTCCCGCCCGGCCTGCGGGCGTCGCTGCACCTGCGCCCCGACCCTGAGCGCGCCCGGCGCCTGGAACGGGCGGCCGCGGTCGGCGGTGGTGTCCTGCGGCCCGGGCTGGCATGGCCCAAGCTGGCGGCGGTCGGGTGCTGGAAGGGCGGGACGGTCGGCGCCTACCTCACCAAGTTCGACACCTACTTCCCGCAAGGCCCACCGGTCCGAGACCTGGGCTACTACGCCACCGAACTACGCGGCTCGGTCCCCTTGAGCGACCAGGGCGACGCCGGAGTCGTCGCCGTCGCCACCAACGTGCTGGAGTTCCACCCCGCCGACCACGACTCCGCTCCGGAGGGCCGTGCGCTGCTGCGGGTCGAGCAGCTGGAGGTCGGGCAACGCTACTTCGTGTTCGTCACCACCGCCTCGGGGCTGTACCGCTACGACATGAACGACATCGTCGAGGTGGCGGGGCGCTACGGGCAGACACCGCTGATCCGCTTCGTGCAGAAGGGCAAGGGGGTCGTCTCGTTCACGGGCGAGAAGCTCTACGAAGTGCAGGTCATCGCCGCGGTCGAGGCGGCGCTGGCGGCGCGGCGGGGCCGCTACCACTTCATCGCGGCCGTCGCCGAGCTGCTGGACGGCGCCACCCCGCGGCTGGTGTTCCTGGTCGAGTTCGACGACCCCATCACCGACCACGACGGTTCGGCGCTGGTCGGCCGGGTGGATGCGGCCCTGGGGGAGCAGAACAGCGAGTACCAGACCAAGCGGGCGTCGTTGCGCTACGGCGCCCCGGTCATCCGGGTCGTGCGAGCTGGCGAGTTCGACCGCTACCGGCGCCGCATGGTGGAAACAGGCCAGCGCGCCGACGGCCAGTTCAAGGTCCTGCGCCTCACCAGCGACACCTCCTTCGCCGCGGAGTTCGAGGCCGAGCGCGACCTCACCGGCAAGGAAGGACAGGGGTAGTTCGTCGCCACAAGATCCCGCTCTCGATGCCCGATGGTCGGCGCAGCCGCACTGACAGGGTCCCGGTGCGTGGGCTTGCCACGAGAATGGCTGGCCTCGCCTGCGAGCCCGACCGTCATGTCATGCCCGTCGGAGGGGCCCGGGATGCTGCCACCCTGGGACGGCCGGGCAGCTTCCAGGACCGGAGCTGGCGTGCGGATTGGTGGGGCAGGGCGGGGCCTCCCTCCCCAAAGGGCGCTCACACAGCCCTGCCCCACCACGCAGGCGCACCCGCTCAGCGGCCGGTCGCGGTGGCGCCGGGTCCTGGCTGGGTGGCCTGGCCGCGAGCCTGCGCGGCCGCGAGGTCGACCACGGCGCCGGCAGCGGCGCCGGCCACGTGGGCGTCCCGCGGTGCCGAGGCCGGAAGGGTCCCGGTGGCGGCCGCGGCCGTGCCAGCGACGATCGACACGGGCAGGGTCGCGGCGACCTTGCTACGCATGCGCACCTCCAGGGCGGGTGTGGCCAGAGTTGAACACGCCGTGCTCTGATGGACCGTTGTTCCGCTCGGCCAGGCGACGGGACCCCGTTCTCCGATGTTCCGCGGCCTGAGATCGAGCTCTTCGGTTGGCTGGGAAACCTGCCGATCGGGATCGGTGGGATCAGGCCGCCTGGCAGGACACCAGGACGGCCTGCAACCGTCGGCACGTCTCAGCTCATAGAAGCGCTGCGGCCGCCCCGAGCGTTACACGCCCGCGAGCGTCACACGCCCGAGCAGGCCAGATCATCCCCTGCCGGTCCGGACCGGGGCTACTCGGAGAACGGGGTCCCGTCGCCTGGCCGATCGGTCGACGTGCTGAAGCGCAGCCGGTGCCCGTCGGGGTCGCCGACGTCCATCTCCCACAGGCCCTGCTGGCGCACGGGAGCGTCGACGTCGGCCCGGAGCCCGCGGCAGCCATGAGCGGTCAGCGATGCTCGGCGGCGTCGGCCTCCTCCTTGGTCTGGTGCACGGTGCCGGGCGGATGCTCGGGTGGCGCGTAGACGGTCACCAGCCGGAGCGGCACGCGTCCGGTGTTGATGAAGTTGTGCCGGGTGCCGGCCGGGACGAAGACCAGCTGGTTGGGCGCGACAGGGCTCGTGCTGCCGTCCAGCACCGCCTGGCCCTCCCCTTCGACGAAGATCAGGAGCTGGTCAACGACGTCGTGCACCTCCTCGCCGATCTCACCGCCGGGAGGGATGGTCATGACCACGACCTGGCTGTGCTCGCCCGTGATGACCACCCGGCGGAACGCCTCGTTGCGCCGGGCGAGCGCGACGATGTCCACCGGCGCTTCCTGACCGGACCGCGTGCTGCCCGTGTCGGTCACGGTTCCTCCTCGGTTCCCGGGGCTGAACGGCCGATGGTACCGTCTCAGGCAGCTCGAACGGGCGGTCTGGCCGCGCCATGCTCAACGGAGGTGGATGCATTGCCTGCTGGTCCCAGCACCCTGTCACCTGACCCGGACCGCAACCTCGCCCTCGAGCTGGTGCGGGCGACCGAGGCGGCCGCCATGGCCGCCGCCCGTCACCTTGGCCGCGGCGACAAGGAGCTGGTCGACCAGGCCGCCGTCGACGCGATGCGCC